>Ga0070672_100000323_pt1 | contig 27239 bp, 27 predicted proteins | sample KBSM13metaG_FD_66151 | JGI IMG/M metagenome (GOLD analysis project Ga0070672, IMG submission 66151) | Miscanthus rhizosphere microbial communities from Kellogg Biological Station, Michigan, USA - KBS M1-3 metaG | ecosystem: Host-associated > Plants > Roots > Rhizosphere > Soil ... | reverse complement strand
CCAGAACCAAAGCAGCCCCTGAACTCTGTCCCGACGACTATGATACGCTGATCGTGACCGGCGGCCTCGTCGACCATCAAACCTGCGACCCACGGCTGATCGAGTGGGTTTCGCGTAATCACGAGAAGGCGCGGCGCGTAGCGTCGGTTTGCTGCGGTGCTTTCATCCTTGCCGGCGCAGGCGTGCTCGACGGCCATCCGGCGACGACCCACTGGGAAGATTGCGAGCACCTGCGGGCGAGCTTTCCCCGAGTCGAGGTTCGTCCGGATTGTATCTATGTCCAAGATGGGAAGCTTTGGACCGCTGCAGGTATCACGTCAGGGATCGATATGGCCCTCGCCATGATCGAGGAGGACCATGGCCATTCGCTCGCTTTGCTCGTTGCGCGGAACCTGGTCGTCTTCCTTAAGCGTCCGGGCGGTCAATCGCAGTTCAGCGCTCCGCTGAAATCGCAGACTGCGGAGGGCCCCCTCGCATCTTTGCTCAACTGGATCGTCGAGCATCCGTGCGAGGATCTTCGCACGGAGTCGCTCGCGGAGCGCGCGAACATGAGCTTGCGGAACTTTTATCGTGCCTTTGAGGCGGCTACGGGCACTTCTCCAGCCGAATGGGTAGAAACGACGCGAGTGGAGATTGCGAAGAGACTGCTCGAGCAAACTGCCGATCGCGTCGAGCAAATCGCCTACAAGTCGGGCCACTCGAGCTACGAATCCATGCGGAAGGCTTTTGCCAAGCGGCTCGGCGTGAGCCCCGCAGCCTACCGCGCCCGTTTCGCGCGAACCCACCCGTCGGTCGATGAAGCATCGGCGTTACCCGCCTTCTACGAATCCTATGCGCGTACTCCGGCCGCCGCATCGGTTCAGTAAGGAAGCGCCAAGATCAGTTCGTCTGATCGGTCGATCGATCGAGCATGATCGGGGCCGTGAAGGCCAGACCGACCATCCCATCTTCGGTCCACTTCACGATCGCCGGGACTAGAATTCCGCCTTCAAAGCGAACGTAGACGGCCGCGCCGGGTTCGAGCTTGGGAGCGCCCTCGCCCATCGCTCCGCCTTCAGAAATATTCTGCAGCGCAAAGTTGACCGGCGAACCGTCGATCAGCAGCTGAAGCTTACGGCCTTTTCCGGGAATGCGCGGAAAGCGCCTTTGCTCGGCGGTGCCTGCAGCAGCGCGGAGGCGAGGCTTGCTCGAACTGCCGCCATGCTCATCAAATTTGGCTTCAGCCAGCGGCACCGCAGTTCCGCAAAAACCGCATTCGGCGCTGATACGGCCAATGATCCATTGCGAACGCCCGCAGCCGGGGCAGTGATTGGATTCGTTGGTCCGATAGACGATGTGATGCCCGCGCTGCGACAGGTTCGCGGCGAAGGAAGGCGCTGCCCGCTCGAATACCAGGACGTCCGACATTCGCTGCATTCTCCATCGTCCAGGACCGTGAGTCCTCAGGTGCCCATGGTGGCGGACAGAGTTTGAGAAGTGATTACGATCGGACGCAACGTGGATTAATGCTCGTGGAAAGCACGGCTCAACGAGCTGGTCAGCGGCTCGAACGCATATTGAAGCGCGGTGCGCTTCCGAACAGGAATCTCGACGACGACGGGCAATCCAGCGCGCAGCACGTCACCCCCACGGATTTCCTCGATTTTCTTGAGCTCGGAGAGTGGGACGGTGACCTCCGCCGTATAGAAGGACGCACCAGTCTTCTCGTCCGTGAACGCGTCAGCTGACACCCTCGTGACCTGTCCCTTGAGCGCCGGAAGTGCACGCTCATGCAGTGACTCGAAGCGAACGAATGCGTCCTGCCCGCGGCGTACATCGTCCCCGTCCGAAGTGGCTAGTCGCGCTTCGATCGTAAGCGGGGCACGCTCGGGAACGATGTCCATCAGCTTCTGTCCCGGCTCGATCACTCCGCCGGGCGTGAACACGGTCAGTCCGACGACCGCGCCGGAAACCGGAGCACGGATCTCGGTCCGGGCCAGTTGGTCGCGCGCAGCATTGAGCTTCGGCATGACGTCACCAAGGCTATTTTCGACGTCCCGGAATTCCGAGGCCACGCGTTCCATGTAGTTGCTCTGCGCTTCGAGCGACTGCAAACGGCTTTCGCTCGCCTGGCCACGCGATTGAGCAATGGTCGCCGAATATTGGCCCCGCTGCCCTTCCAGATCGGCCTTCGCCCGCTCGAGTGCACGAATGCGATTCTTGGAGACGAAGCCCTTTTCCGCTGCTTCCCGCATCCCGCCGAGCTCTTCATCGATCAGACGAAGCTGCTCGTTGATCGAGTCCAGTTGCCGCGAGTAGCCGACCCCCTGGTCGTTCGCCTGCGCCGTCTTCTGCCCAAGGGCGCCTCGCTGGGCGAAGACTACGGCGGCGCGAGTGCGCAGCTGGGCCTGCTGGATCTTGAGCGCTTCCGCCGCAGCTGCCCGGTCCTCGGGAGACAAGTTCGCGAATTCGATCGGTGGCCGGACAACGCGCTGCCCCGACTGCTCGGCGTAGAGACGAGCGCGTTGGGCTAGAAGGCTTATGGCCTGCGCCGAGAGCGCGCGCTCTTGCGCACGGACGTCTGCACCAGCGAGACGGATGAGGACCTGGCCCTGACGGACCTGGTCGCCCTCCCTCACCAGGATTTGCGAGACGACGCCGCCTTCCCGGTGCTGGACCGTCTGGCGCTGCCCGGAGACGGTCAGCCGGCCGGGTGCCATCGCCGCCGCATCGAGCCTCGCGAACGCGGCCCATCCTAGGAAAAGCACGAAGAATAACGCCGCGATGACGAGCCCGGTCCGGATTTCACCCGATGGATCGTCTGCGAGCTGACCGACCGAGCCAGGCAGCGGCCGCGCGTCCAGCGCATGGCCGGATTGAGTCACGAGGGTGTTCATGCGTCCTTCTTGCCTCCCGTGACGATGCGCGGAGTCGGCGCGTTCGGGGCAATCTGACGCAAGACCTCGTCGCGAGGCCCAAACATAGTGAGGCGGCCGTTCTGCATGACCAGAAGCCGGTCGATGATCGGAAGTACGCTGAGACGATGCGCGACGATCAGGATGGTCCTGCCGTTCCTTTTCAGCTCTTCAAGCGTCTGGACCAGCTTCTGGTCGCCGTCGGCGTCGAGGTTGGAATTCGGCTCGTCCAAAATGAGATACTGCGGATTGCCAAACAACGCCCGCGCCAGCGAGATGCGCTGGGCCTGTCCCGCGGAGAGGCCGCGCCCGCCCAGCGAGAGCACGTAATCATAACCCCCAGGCAATTGCAGGATCATCTCGTGAGCCCCTGCACGCTTGGCCGCAGCAACGGCAGCTTCATCGACCTCGGCCGGATCCTCGCCCAAGCGGTCGCGGAAGCGCGCGATATTTTCCTTGATGCTGCCTGCGAATAGCGACGGTTCCTGCGGCATGAAGCCGACATGGTCGGCCAGCTCTTCCGGATCCCAGTTTCGCTGGTCGGCACCGTCGAAGCGAATAATTCCGCCGGCCGGGACCAAGGCGCCTGCAAGCGAGCGGACGAGGGTCGATTTGCCCGCGCCGCTAGGTCCGACGATGGCAATCATTTCGCCGGCGTCCACGCTAAAGCTGACATTGCCGATGATCGGTCGATTACCCGGATCGACGACGGTCAGGCCTTCGACGGCAAGCTTGCCTGCCGGCGCTGGCAGCCTCGTCATGCGGACATCTGCGGGCGTTTCGAGGAAGAGCTCCCTCAACGTCTGATAAGCGCCAAGACCCTGAACGATCATTTTCCAGCCGCCGACGAGCTGATCGACCGGCGAGAGTGCCCGGCCGACGATGAAGGACGCGGCGAACACTGCGCCCGGACTCACCTTCGCGTCGATGGCGAGCAAGGCAGCGAGACCAAGCGCGAGCGACTGTAGCGAAAGGCGAACGAACTTGGAGATGGCGGCCAGCCTGCTGGAATCGAGGCTCGCATCCGTCTGCAAGCTCATCATCCGCTCACGGTCGTGGAGATGGCCGCTTACAAGAGCTCGGCGCAGGCCCAGCGCGCGTACGACGTCGGTCGACGCGACCGTGAATTCGAGCGATGCATAAGCCTGGCCCGCAACCCGGTTAGCCTCAGTCAGGGGCATGTGCGTCGCACGTTCATTGCGCCAGGCAAGGAAGAAGGTGAGGACCGCACCGAACAAGGCAAGCAGGCCAATCCACGGATGAATTAGCGCAGCGATAAGAATGTAGACCGGGATCCAAGGAGCATCGAACAGGCCCAACATGACCGGACCGGTGAGGGTCTGTCTAAGCACGTCGAATTCGCGAACGGCCTGCTTCGCGATCCGTTGCGAACCCATTTCCGGACGAGCCAGGGTCGCGTCCAAGATGGCACCGGCCAGGACTCGATCCAGGCGTACGCTGGCTCGGACCAGAAGCCTCGAACGAACCGAGTCCAGCAGTGCAAGGGTTGCGAGTGCGAACAGCAGCACCAGCGTCAGGAATAAAAGCGTAATGCCGCCCTGCGTCGGAATGACCCGGTCGTAGACCTGCAGCATGTAGAGCATCGGCGCGATGAACAGCAGGTTCAGGAGGGCGCTGAACCCCATCGCATAGACGAAGTGCTTGCGGCACGCCTCGAGAGCCGCCTTGATGACTGGCGGTGGAGAACGCAGATCTTCAATCATCCGCGTCGAGCCGGTCCGAGATTCATTGTTCGCATCCCGTCAAACAAAGGCGGGCGCGCCAACGCGTGGCGCGCCCGACCAATTCTATCCGCTGGTTACAGCAGGATATCTGTGTGATCGACGTGGACGCTGCCCAGGTTAACCAGGAAGTCCGCCTTGCCATCGCCGTTGACGTCGCCCGCAAGGAAGTTCGCGCCGCCCTGGACGTAGGTCCGGAGCTCACCTGCGTGATTGGTGAAGGCCCCGTCGCCGATGAACGTGAACGCATTGTCGGTTCCGCCGGCAACGGCATCGATTGCGCGAAGGTCGATCTTGTCGGCCCCTCGCGCGAAGTCGTTGATCCGGTCCGTGCCGCCCAGGTCGCTGATCACGAACGTGTCATTGCCTAGGCCGCCGATCAATGAGTCGTCGCCCTTGCCGCCGTTGATGTTGTCATTGCCGGCACCGGCATCGAGGAGGTTCGCCACGTCATTGCCCAGAAGGACGTCGTTGCCGTTGCCCGTACGACCGTTCTCGATGATCGTATTGTAGGCAATGCCAATGTTGTCCGACAGGAAGCCCGGGTTGCTGCCGAGCCGGCCGTCATAAAGGGCATCCCATTGCGCCTGGGTCAGCGAGATTCCCAGAGCCGCGTCGAGTACGGCCTTGTCGCCGTAGTTGTAGCCGGTGCTGAACGCGCCGGGACGGAGATCAAGGACGATCCGGCCGCCATTGAAGCCACTGAGATCGAGCGTATCGTTGCCGCCGGCGTCGTAGATCGACAGGAACGGGTTCTTGTTGATGTCGAAATTGTAGACATCACGATCCGCGGTCGAATTGAAGCCGTAAACCGTGTCCCCGGTACGGGTCGTCAGGTCGGCACCATAGATCGCTTGGGCCGCAGCGATATCGTGCACCATCGGCGTCTGAGGCGTCTGATAGTAACCGCCCGTCGCCCAGTTCACGAAACCGAACGCGCCTGTGTTCCCGGAATTGAAATAGGACATGATCGAGAACTGATAGCTGTCCTGATAGAACTCGGCGTCGTTGGCGTAGGTGATCGGGTCGGGAATGCCGTCGCCGTTCTTGTCGTCGCTGGCATTATAGTCGCCGGTATGGCTGAGCCCGAGCGCGTGCCCGATCTCGTGCGTAATGGTCGTCTGGCCATATCCGCCGTAATAAAGATCGAAATTGTCACCCTGCCCGGCGTTCACGTAAACGTCGCCGTTGATCTTGTTATACTTGCCGCCGTACTGCGGGATGAACGCCGCGGCCTGTCCCGGTCCGCCATCGCCCGTGTTCATGAATACTATGTCAGCGCCCTTGCCGTTCTTCTCCACGAATTTCGGCGCGATCAAATCGTCCCAAAGCTCAATCGAAGCGCGGGCTGCATCGCGCTGATCCGCCGTGAACGGAGTGAACTCGCTGACGAGCCCGCCAAGATACGTCTCATGCGGATTGTTGTACTGGCCGCCCGGGTCCTTATCGAGGAACGTGTAGGTGATCACGCCGTTGCCGCCGACGTTCCACTGACCACCTGTACGGGTGAGATTCGCGATCGCACCGTCGAGGGTCAGATACTTCTTGCCATTCGGGGCCGTGCCCGTGATGTCGGATGGAAGGTACCGGATCTCAGAAGGCCCCGTCAGGCTCGCCCCGGCAGCTTCGTCGATCTTACTAAGGTTCAGAGATACTTTCCCCACTACTTCCCTCCTGATCTAGGGTTTGATCGGCAAGACTCAGCCGTGCCGGGACCGGAGTTGTTCGAAGAAAAAAACAACAAGGTCAAGCAGTTCTAGAGTTTGTTAACCGTGCCACTACGGGACGAGTATCGTATCCCTGGTGCTTGCATCCGCCTTCGGGAAATCGAGAGTGTAGTGGAGCCCGCGGCTTTCATGCCGAGAGAGGGCCGAACGGATGATCAAGTCCGCAACCTCGACCAGATTGCGCAGCTCAATGAGGTCGGGCGTGACTCGGAAATTCCGATAATAGTCGCCAACCTCCTGACGAAGCATGTCGATGCGCCGCTTCGCGCGCTCCAGCCTTTTGGTCGTGCGGACGATGCCGACATAATTCCACATGAAACGCCGGATCTCGCCCCAGGTCTGGTGGATGACGACTTCCTCGTCGCTGTCTGTCACCCGGCTCTCGTCCCATGGACGGACTTCGGGGACTCCCGCCAGCGAGTCCCAGTTCCCGCTGATATGCTTTGCTGCGGCCTCTCCGAACACGAGGCATTCGAGCAGACTGTTCGACGCGAGCCGATTGGCTCCATGGAGGCCGGATTGGGTCACCTCGCCCGCTGCATAGAGGCCGGGCGCGTCGGTGCATCCGTTGAGGTCCACGACAACCCCGCCACAGGTGTAGTGCTGCGCGGGTACGACCGGGATCGGTTCCTTCGTCATGTCGATGCCGAGCGTGAGCAGCTTCTCGTAGATGTTGGGGAAGTGTCCCCGGACGAAATCGGCCTCGCGGTGCGAGATATCGAGGTGAACGTAATCGAGGCCGAGCCGCTTGATCTCATGATCGATCGCGCGGGCGACGATATCGCGCGGCGCGAGCTCCGCGCGCTCATCGAAGCGAGGCATGAAGCGCTCGCCCGTTCCCGGGATTTTCAGCTGGCCTCCCTCGCCACGAACTGCCTCCGTGATCAGGAAATTCTTGACCTCCAGATTGTAAAGGCAGGTCGGATGAAACTGCATGAACTCCATGTTGGAAACCCGGCAGCCCGCACGCCACGCCATGGCGATTCCGTCGCCGGTGGCTCCCCGCGGCGCGGTCGAGAAGAGATAGGCTCGCCCAGCGCCGCCTGTCGCAAGAACCGTCGCACGCGCGGTCAACGCTTCGACCCGCCTCTTCTTGCGGTTGTAGGCATAAAGACCGTGGACCGATCCGCTGGTGGAGAATTGCGCTGCATGCCGGCCCGTGATCAGATCGATTGCGACCATGTCCGGGACCAGAGTGATGTTCGGATGCTTGAGCGCCGCCGTTTCGAGCGCCTGCTGGACGGCGGCGCCAGTGGCATCGGCGACGTGAACGATGCGACGATGGCTATGGCCGCCCTCGCGAGTCAGATGGAGCGCTCCGCCCTCGCTCGCGAACGGTACCCCCAATTCGATCAGCCGCTCGATCGCCCCGGGCGCGGCCTCGACGACATGCTCGACTACATTCCGATCGTTGAGGCCTGCGCCCGCTATCATCGTGTCGTTGATGTGCGCTTCGAAGCTGTCGCCTTTTTCGAGCACCGCCGCGATTCCGCCCTGCGCCCATCCAGTCGCGCCTTCGCCCAAGGCACCCTTGGCAATGACCGCGACCTTGTGCGTCTCGGCGAGATTGAGGGCAGCAGTCAGCCCGGCCGCACCGGAGCCGACGACAAGCACGTCCGCCGTGGCGCTCACGCCGCCTCTGAGCGGGCGACGAGACTCAGGAAAACGTCCTCGAGATCCGGATCGCGGGTGCGGACATCGACGATCGAAAATCCTTCGCGCTGAACGGCCGCAAGCACGTCGCCGGCATTGCACTTGTCCTTGCGATAAGTGATCTCGATCGTCCGCTCATCGAGCAGGTGGATATCTTCGAAGCACTCGTGGGTGGGCACCGCGCCAAGGTCGTGATCGAACGTGACGACCACCGCTTTTTCCTGTGCCCTGGCGACAAGCGTTCGCGTCGGCTCGTTCGCAACGACCTTACCATGATTTATGATGGCGATGCGGTCGCACAGCTCTTCTGCTTCTTCGAGATAGTGCGTCGTCAGGACAACCGTGACGCCTTGCTGATTGAGCTCTCGGACGAACGCCCACAATTGCCGGCGAAGCTCGACATCAACCCCGGCGGTCGGCTCGTCGAGGACGAGGATCGGCGGAGAATGGACCATCGCCTTGGCGACCAAAAGCCGCCGCTTCATTCCGCCCGACAAGGTCCGTGAATATGCATCGGCCTTGTCGGTCAAATGCATCGCTGCAAGGAGGTCGTCGGTTTTGCGGAACTCCGGGGAAATGCCGTACAGCCCGGCCTGGATCTCCAGCGCTTCCTTGGGAGTGAAGAAGGGATCGAACAGGATCTCTTGGGGAACGATACCGATCGAGCGCTTCGCATTGCGCGGATGCTCGTCGATGTCGAAGCCCCAGATGTTCGCCTTGCCGGAAGTCTTCACGACGAGGCCCGCCAGGATGTTGATCAATGTCGACTTTCCCGCACCATTGGGACCTAGAAGCCCGAAAATCTGGCCGCGCGGTACATCGAAGCTGACATCGTCGAGCGCGCGCTTTCCGCCGGCATAGGTCTTCGATAACGATTCGATGCGGATTGCGGCGGCGACTTCCATCGAGCCGCGCATAGCGGCCCGCGCACCTCCACGACAAGCGAGAGGGTAAACGGGCGCTTTACCCTGTCTGTCTAATCCATCTTGAGGAGAAAGGTTTACGCCGCGGTTGCAATGGGACCTGTGCGTACTCTTACCTTGCTGGCTGCAGGGCTGCTTTCGATTGCAGCAGGGGCGCCGGCGTCCGCTGCTCCAGTTTCGGCGGCGACCCCTCCACGCGCTGGCGCCGTACTCATTTATCCGACCTCGGTTCGACTGCTGAACAACCTGAACTTCGGCAATCTGACCGTTACCGGGACCGGCACTGCCGTCGTTGCTCCTGACGACACCATCACAACGACCGGCGGCGTCGTCAGCGTCGGTGGAAATCCATATTCAGCGCTGTTCGAGGCGGTCGCACCAATCAAGACGGTGGTGCACATTCGTGCACCCAACGGTTCCATCCTCGTGACTCGCGTAGGGGGCACGGAGACGATGGTCGTGGATAAATTCACGGTGTCCGGCGACAAGAAGAACGTCGTCGCCAAGGAACTCTTTACCTTCAGCGTCGGCGCCACACTCCACGTAAACGCGAACCAGGTCGAAGGCGTCTACGTGGGCACCTTCACCGTCGACGTTCAGTATAACTAGTCACCTCCCTCAGGCCTAACGTCCCGGCAACCGAGCGCGTTCACCGCCGGCCGTGCTCATTGAAGACGCCCGCGGCGCTTGCTACCTCAGCGCGATGGACCAATCCGCAACATCGGCGAACTCACTGCCGCCCCCTGAGGTTTTCAAGGTTACGAGCCTGCAGGTCGCCTGTGATGGCTCCGGGGATATTTCACCCGAGCTTGGCCACCCGCGCGTGTTCCTGCGAATCGAGCCCGATCTCGGCTTCGTCGAATGCGGATATTGTGACCGGCGCTTCGTCCTTGAGGGGGGACCGGCGGACCAGCTCGCATGAGTTCAGCCGACCCCCGGCGGTTCCTCTACCGCAACCTAGACCCGGATGGCGCACGGCGGCTCGCTGCCAAGCATCTCTCCAGCCACGATGATGGCGAACTCTACCTGCAATATGGTGCAAGCGAGTCGTTCGGCTTCGACGACGGGCGTCTGAAGACGGCGGACTACAACACCGCCTCTGGTTTCGGGCTGCGCGGAGTGTCCGGCGAAACGACCGCCTTTGCCCATGCCAACGAGATCAGCGAGGCCGCCATCGACCGCGCGGCCGCGACTCTCAAGTTGCTCAACCCAGCCAAAGGCGTCCCTGCTTCTCCGCCGCAGCGCACGAATCAGGCGATGTACGGTGCCGACGACCCGCTGTCCGCCGTCCCGTTCGCCAGGAAGGTCGCGCTCTGCCAGACGATCGACGCCGCGGCCCGCGCCCGCGATCCTCGCGTTTCGCAAGTCAGTGTGACACTGTCAGCGAGCTGGAACGTGATCGACATTATCCGCGCAGACGGTTTCGTCGCGCATGACGTGCGGCCTCTGGTCCGTCTCGGCATCCAGATCGTCGCTCAGGACGGGAACCGCCGCGAGACCGGCTACCACGGCCTGGGCGGCCGTTATCTCTACGACGATCTGTTCAAGCCGGAGACCTGGAACAGGACGATCGACATTGCTTTGGCCCAGGCGCTCGTCAACCTTGAATCGGTCGCTGCTCCGGCGGGCGAGATGCCCGTCGTTCTTGGTCCCGGCTGGCCCGGGGTGCTGCTGCACGAAGCCGTCGGTCACGGACTTGAGGGCGACTTCAACCGCAAGGGAACCTCGGCTTTTTCCGGCCGCATTGGTGAGCGCGTCGCAGCACCGGGAGTAACGGTTGTCGACGACGGTGCGATTGGCGGTCGCCGCGGATCGCTGACGATCGACGATGAGGGTACGCCCACGAGGCGGAACATCCTGATCGAGGACGGCATTCTCAAAGGCTACATCCAGGACCGGCTGAATGCCCGGCTAATGGGTGTCGAGCCGACTGGAAATGGACGGCGCGAAAGCTTCGCATTCGCTCCCATGCCGCGCATGACGAACACGTTCATGCTGCCGGGGAATGACAATCCGGGGGAGCTCGTCGAGCGCGTAAAGGACGGCATCTACGCCAAGAGCTTTGGCGGCGGGCAGGTGGACATCACCAGCGGCAAGTTCGTCTTCTCCTGCACCGAGGCCTACCGGATTCGCGGTGGCAGGATTGCCGAACCGATCAAAGGAGCGACGCTGATCGGCGACGGACCGACTGTCCTCACCAAGATCAAGGGTATCGGCAACGACCTCGAGCTCGACGAAGGTGTCGGCATTTGCGGCAAGGGCGGTCAGTCCGTTCCCGCGGGCGTTGGTCAGCCGACCCTTCTGATCGACGGCTTGACGGTTGGAGGCACGGCCACCGCGTGAGCGACTGGCGCCACGACCTGCTCACCTTCTGGTTCGGGCTCGACCCGAAACAATGGTGGAAGGGCGGTCCCGAGCTGGACGAGGCCTGTCGGCAACGGTTCCTCCCGGTTTGGTCCGAGAAACGGCAGCTCCCCGTTGAGTCATTCCTCGCCGATCCGCTCACGTCGCTCGCGGGCGTGATCCTGTTCGACCAGATTCCCCGCAACGCCTTCCGTAACGATGCCGAACAATTCGCAACCGATCACATCGCGCTCGCGATCGCCAAGGAGGCGATTCATCGGGGTTATGACGATCAGCTAAATCGCGACGAACGCTGCTTCCTCTACATGCCGCTGGAGCACAGCGAAAACCTCGCAGACCAGAATTGGTCGGTGCATCTCTTCACGGCCCTTGGCGATGATTATCTGCTCGGCTTCGCGAAGAAGCACCATGACATCATCGAACGCTTCGGCCGCTTCCCGCATCGCAACGCAATGCTTGGTCGAGCGCCGCGACCGGCAGAGATCGCCGCCGGCGACGTTCATCCCTGGTGAGCCTCGTTGAGCTCGCCCGGTTCGATAATCGGATCGAGGCAGAGCTCGCGCGTCTGAACCTCGAGAGCGAAGGAATCGACGCAGTGCTGTTCGACGCAGAGATGAGCAGCTTCGGATGGGGGCCGATGATGCCGATCAGGCTGATGGTCCTCGAGGAGGACCTTGCCGACGCGCGGAAGCTGCTGAACCCTTAGAGCAAATGCGCGATCGGCGTGGGATCGATGCCGACGTTCGCGAGCTTTGATTCGATCTCCTCGCGAGAGATGCCTTGGTCGCTTTGCGACAAAGCCCAAGCGAGCGCCGAGCGATTGCCGCTTCGACAGAACATCAACGTCTTGCCTTTGGCGGAGGCGATCGCCTCGCCTGTGGCCTCGGCGTCCGCTGGACCGATTCCGCGAATGATGGGAATGGCCCGGTAGTCGATGCCGGCCGCGCTGGCGGCTTCCTCGATTTCCATGCCGAGCGGCTGACCCGGCTCTTCGCCGTCCGGCCGATGGTTGACGATCAGGGTCACGCCCATCTGCGCCAGCCCGGCGATCTCCTCAGGGCGGATCTGGCCGCCGATAAAGGTCCAATCGTCGAGCTGGCGGATGGTCATGCTGTCTACTCGCCCTGCGAAACCTCGGTCAGCCCGCGATATTCCAGCATCGGCTCGACCTGCGGATCGTGGCCGGTGAAGGCGCGGTACATTTCACCATAGTCGAGAGTGTTGCCGCGCGACAGGACCATGTCGCGGAAGCGCTGGCCGTTCGAGCGAGTCAGCCCGCCATGTGCAGTGAACCAGGCGAAGACATCGTGGTCTAGCATCTCGGTCCACTGATAGGCGTAATAACCGGCCGCATAGCCGCCGCCCCAGATGTGCGCGAAGTAGGGCGTGAAGTAGCGCGGCGGAACGTCCTGAAAGTCAAAGCCGCCACTCGCCAGCGACTTCGCCTGGAACTGGTCGGCGTCCTGCCGCGGCGCGTCCGGCGACAGCGAATGCCAGTCGAGGTCCATCTTCGCTGCGGTGATCGCCTCCCCCAGCTCATAACCCTGGTTGAACGTGCGCGATTTCTTGATCTTCTCGATCAAGTCCTGCGGCAGTGGCTGTCCCGTCTGGTAATGAACGGCGTAGTGCGGGAGCACCTTCGGATCGAGCGCCCAATTCTCGTTGAACTGGGACGGGAACTCGACGAAGTCGCGAGCTACGTTCGTTCCCGAGATCAAAGGATAGGTTTGCGACGAAAACATGCCATGCAGAGCGTGGCCGAACTCGTGGAACATCGTCGTCACATCGTCCCAGCTAATCAGCATCGGCTTGCCGGGGGCAGGCTTCGTGAAGTTCTCGACATTGTAGATGACCGGCAGCGTGCCGCGAAGCGACGACTGGCCAACGAGATTGTCCATCCACGCGCCACCGCCCTTGTTGTCGCGCTTCCAGGGATCGATGTAGAACAAAGCGAGCGGCTTGCCGTTCGTGTCCGTCACCTCGAACACCCGCATGTCGGGGTTCCAGGTCGGCAGGTCTTTCCGCTCCTTGAAGCTGATCCCGTAAAGCTGGTTGGCGGCGTAGAAGACGCCGTCTTCGAGCACCTTGTTGAACTCGAGATAGTTCTTCAGTTGGTCGCTATCGATCGCATAACGCTGCTTGCGGATCTGCTCGGCATAGATGTTCCAGTCCCAAGGCTGAGCCTTGAAGCCGCCGCCCTGCACATCGACCAGCTTTTGTATGTCGGCATATTCGGCCTTCTCCTTGGTCGTCAGAGCAGGCTGGATGCGATTGATGAACGCCAGCGCCGCTTCCGGCGTCTTCGCCATCTGGTCCTGCAGCGTATAGGCTGCGTAGTTCGGGAAGCCGAGCAAACCCGCCTTTCTCGCGCGAAGTTGCGCGATCTCGCTGATCAGTATGCGCGTGTCATTGGCATCGCTCTTCGAGGCCCGATTGACGCTTGCCTTGTAAAGCGCTTCGCGGGTCGCGCGGTTGGTCAGCGATTCCAATGAAGGCTGCTGGGTCGTGTTCTGTAGCGGAAGGACATAGCCTTCGAGCTTGCGGTCCTTGGCCGCTTGCGCAGCAGCTGCGATCTGATCTTCGGAGAGACCGGCCAGCGCGGCTTTATCCGTGACGTGCAGCGCGCCTGCCTTTGTGGCCGCCAGAAGCGTTTGCGCAAACTGGGTCTCAAGTGTGGAGATGTGTGCATTGAGCTCCTTCAGCTGCGCTTGCTTGGCGGGGTCGAGCTTTGCTCCAGCCTTCACGAACTTGTCGTAATAGACCTTGAGCAGTCGCGCCTGTTCGGGGTTCAGGCCCAGGTTTTCGCGCTTGCTGTAGAGCGTCTCGACGCGCTGGAAGAGCTTAGGGTTGAGATAGATGTAGTCGTCATGCTGGGCGAGCAGGGGAGCGGTCTTGGTGTCGGTCGCCTGCAGCGTGTCATTGGTGTTTGCACCGTTGACGGCGCTGAACACGTTCTGGGTACGGTCGAGCAAGGCACCGCTGCGCTCCAGGGCGACCAGCGTGTTATTGAAGCTCGGCTCCGCCGGATTGTTGGCGATCGCGGCGACCTCGCGCTTCTGCTCGGCCATACCGGCCAGCAATGCCGGGAGGTAATCGCTATCCTTGATCTTGGAGAAATCAGGCGTCTGGAACGGAAGCGTGCTCGGCTTCGCGAACGGATTGGACGCGGGAAGCGTCGTCGTGGACGACTTCTTCGCGGGCGCGGCAACGGCAGGTGTAATCGTCACGCCGAGCGCAACGCCGGCAAGCAACAGGGCACGAAGCATCGGGTATTCCTCACGAGTCTCGGATTTTGACAGCCTCCAAGCTGCACGCGGCTTGCGTTAGCCTGAATGACGGTTGGGGAGACGCCTTACTCGGCCGCCTCAGCGGCCTCCTCCAGCACCCGTTCCGCAGCCTGCCGGTACCATAGCTCGGCATAGAGTCCACCACGCTCGAGAAGCTCCTCGTGATTGCCCAGTTCGGCGACGCGACCCTCATCGAGCACCGCGATGCGATCGGCGCCGACAACGGTCGAAAGCCTATGCGCGATGACGATCGTGGTGCGATTGCGGGCGATGCGATCAAGCGTCTCCTGAATCGCCGCTTCGGTGCGGCTGTCGAGGGCGCTCGTCGCCTCGTCGAGAATCAGGATGGGCGGGTTTTTGAGCAGGGTCCGGGCGATCGCGACGCGCTGCTTCTCACCGCCGGACAGCTTGAGGCCGCGCTCCCCAACCATGGATTCGTAACCCTGCGGAAGGGAGGTGATGAAGTCGTGGATCGCCGCCCCCTTGGCCGCTTCCTCGACATCGCCATCGGTCGCTCCGCCGCGCCCATAGGCAATGTTGTACCCGACCGTGTCGTTGAACAGCACCGTGTCCTGAGGGACAATTCCGATGGCGGATCTGAGGCTGCGCTGAGTAATCCCGGCTATGTCCTGCCCATCGATCAGGATTCGGCCGGCTGTGGGGTCGTAGAAACGATAGAGCAGACGAGCGAGCGTCGACTTTCCTGCGCCGGACGGTCCGACGACGGCCAGGCTCGTGCCCGCCGGGATGAGCAGGTCGACGCCCTTCAGTATCTCGCGGCCCGGATCGTAGCCGAAGCGAACGTCCTCGAAGCGAACCTCCCCGCGGATCACCGAAAGTGCAGGCGCCGTCGGTTTGTCGACGACCTCTGCGGGCGTGTCGAGAAGTCCGAACATCGCCTCCATGTCGATCAGGCCCTGGCGGATCGAGCGATAGACCCAGCCAAGCATGTCGAGCGGGCGGAAGAGCTGCATCAGGAGTGAATTGACCAGCACCACGTCGCCCGGAGTAAACCGCCCGCGACTCCATCCCCAGACAGTGAAGGCCATCGCACCGGCCATCATGAGGTTGGTGATGAAGCTCTGGCCGATGTTGAGCCATGCGAGCGAGGTCTCATTGCGGACCGCTGCCTTGGCGAAAGCGCCAATGGCTTCGTCGTAGCGCCTCCCCTCTCGCTCCTCGGCGCCGAAATACTTCACCGTCTCGTAGTTCAGCAGGGAGTCGACCGCGCGGCCGATCGCCTTGTTGTCGACCTCGTTCATGTCGCGCTGGATTTGCGCGCGCCAGTCCGTCACCACCCGGGTAAACGTGATGTAAAGTGCGACCATAACCAGCGTCGCCGCGACCAGCCCAGCGCCGAACTTCACCAAGAAGATTACGCAGATGGCGATCAGCTCGATAGCCGTCGGAGCGATGTTGAACAGGATGAAGTAGAGCATCATGTCGATGCTCTTGGTCCCGCGTTCGACGATCTTGGTCAGCGAGCCTGTCCGCCGCTCGAGATGAAAACGCAGGCTGAGGTCGTGGATATGGCGGAAGACCTGGCCAGAAAGCCGGCGGGCCGCGTCCTGTCCGACCTTCTCGAACAAGGCGTTGCGAAGATTGTCGGCGAGAACGCCCGCAAACCGCGCCACCGCATAGGCCACGACCAGCGTGGCGACCACGCCGAACGCTACCGCCGCCCCAGACATACGGTCGATCACTGCCTTGTAGGCGAAGGGCATGACAAGCGTCGCCGCCTTGCCAGCAAGTACGAGCACCACAGCCGCGATGACGCGCGCCTTCAGTTCCGTTTCGCCCTTCGGCCAAAGCATCGGCAGGAACCGGGCAAGCGTGTGGAAACCCGCCTGCTTCGTGTTCTGTTGCTCCGCGGTACCGGCCATGGCCTTTACGTAGGAGTACGTATCGCCGCTCGCAAACACGCCTGCGAAACAAGTGGAACCTCGGGATTAAACGACAGTTTCCCAGTAAGTTGCGAACAGGAAAACTGCGATGGGACCGGTCTACTACGTAATCGCTATTCTCGGGTGTGGAGATGGGTCCGTGCAATGCTCGCCCGCCGCGACCGTTCCGACGCAATATTCGACCCAGGCGGCATGCGAAGCCGCGACGGGGGACGCCCTAGTTGCCAACAGCGACCTCGATTTCCCCACGATCGTCGCCGAGTGTCGGGCAAGTCGCGCGCGCCCGGCCGCGGCCAAGCCCGAAAAAAAGCGCGAAAGGCCAATTGTCATCGCGCTTAAGAGCTGAGCTCTCATGGAACGCGAAGAAAATGATCAGAAGGACTACGACCGTCGCAGCGGAACCGAAGTTGCAACCGATGATCGTCCTAAAAAACGCGAGCAGCACCAGGCCACAGTCGAAGACTTCGACAAGGAAGGCATGGGTGTAGCCCCCAAGGAATAGTCATGTCCGACACAGTGGAACCAATGATCCGCGAGGATCGGCTGCCGGGGCACGAAAGCAAGCTCGAACCCAAACCGCATTGGGAACCGCGCTATCCCGGCTCGGGCCGGCTAGAGGGCAAGGTTGCGCTCATCACGGGCGCCGACAGCGGCATTGGCCGAGCGATTGCAGCGCTCTTCGCGCGCGAAGGCGCGGACGTCGCCATCGCCTATCTTTGCGAACACGACGACGCCGCGAAGACCAAGCAAATCGTAGAGAAAGAGGGTCGCAAGGCGATCACCATCGCCGGCGACATCGGCGACAAAGACTTCTGCGAGCAGGCCGTGAAGCAAACGGTCGATCAGCTCGGTCGCCTCGACGTGCTGGTCAACAATGCCGGCGAACAACATCCCGACGAGCAAATCCGCAACATCACCGAAGACCAGCTGAAGCGAACCTTTCAGACGAACATCTTCGGAATGTTCTTCATGACGCAGGCGGCGGAGCCACACCTCAAGGAAGGCTCGGCAGTGATAAACTGCACGTCGGTGACGATGTACAAAGGCTCCCCGCAGTTGCTCGATTACAGTTCGACCAAAGGCGCGATTACGGCCTTTACCCGCTCATATTCCAGGAACGCGATCAAGAAGGGCATCCGCGTGAACGCGGTCGCTCCCGGACCGATCTGGACTCCTCTTAACCCTTCCGGAGGCCAGAAACCGGAGGACATTCCGGAATTCGGCAAAGACACGCCGATGGGGCGCCCCGGGCAGCCGAACGAGGTTGCTCCCAGCTTCTTGTTCCTCGCCTGCGAAGACAGCAGCTACATGATCGGGCAGGTGCTTCACCCGAATGGCGGAGATTTCACCTCGAGCTAGGTCTCGCTTGGCGAAAAATCCCAACTCTCAGTGTCGTGCACCCCAGGGTTACGGGTGATGCAGACGGCTTTCATTGAAAACAAACGATAATTCCAATTTGGCACGCTCCCTGCATTGAAGGAAGCGCGGGCTCGATGGTCGGGCTCGCGAACATAAAGGGAGCCTAAGATGTCGACGATTTTCACCCCGGGTCGCGAATCTGCCACGGCCTTTGCCGCAGCATTCATCACCGCCCTGCTGTTCGTCAGCTCAGCCACCAGCCTGCTGCCGATCGCCTGAACCCGACACTCGAGAGGAAATTAATGTGAACGGACGTTTCGTACTCAACAGGTCCGAGGGTAAGCTGATGGGCGTGGCCGCGGGTCTTGGCGACTACACCGGCGTAGACCCGCTGCTCGTCCGCCTTGGGCTGGTTGCAGCACTGCTGCTCACGGGCCCCGTCGTGATCCTGTTCTATGTTCTGACCGGTTGGCTGGCTTCGGACCGTTGATCCCGAGCCAGCCTTCCGTACCCTCTCCAATGTGAACGATTCTTTCCAGCTTCAGCGCTTCGTGGACGCCCAAAAGGGCACGTTCGAAATAGCGCTGGCCGAACTGCGGGCAGGCCGCAAGCAGAGCCACTGGATGTGGTTCGTATTTCCCCAGATTGCCGGGCTCGGAAGAAGTCCGACCGCCCAATATTACGCCATCCGTACCCAGACCGAGGCGCGAGCGTTCCTCTCCGACCCGATCCTTGGAGCCCGCTACCGTCACGCCGTTGAAGCCATTAATGACTGGGCCGGAAGAAGGGACGCAGTCGAAATACTCGGCTCGATCGACGCCGTGAAGCTGCGCTCCAGCCTGACTCTATTCGAAGCCGTCTCGGGCGATCCGCTTTTCGCGGAGGCCATCGACGCATTCTTCGACGGACCGGATGCGGAGACGCTGCGCCTGTTGAAGCAGGCCTAGAGCCGCTCGGCGCAGCCGTGCCGGGTTTCCCCGTCCACCCGAAGCACCGCTTCCAGCGGATAGCTCTTGTCGGACATGCCGTCGGAGCAGTCCGCTTTTGGCCTGATGGTGAGGAAGAATTGCCTGCCGCGAAGGGCGCCATCCCAGACAGTCTCAGGCGCTCTCCGCGTGACCTCAGTCCAGATCCGCGTGCCTTGCTGATCTTCGGGTGTCTTATAGGTGACGCAGCGACCCTCGACTTCGACCGCCCAGAAAGGTTCGGTGCCCAGCGCCTTAATTATATGCGTGACGGCTTCCCCACCTCGGTCGAGGCAGGGATGTGCTTTGGTCTTAGGCTTGACCTCGTCCGACTGCACATCGTTGGCGACCACCTTCGTACTGGAACTCGCCGCCTGCTCATGCACAACGTTCGCGCCCGATTCATTGGTCGCTTGAGGTGCTGGCGAGCTGCATGCCGACACCGTCGCCAGGCAAACGGTCAAGCAAGGCCGCATATGAACTCTCCTCAGCACTGGCGGCCCTTACCGCCCGGCGCTAACACTCCCATACATTCAAAGGAGGCTCCCGATGCGCAAGCTCTTGTTCGGCCTTTCCGCAATCGCTCTTGCCGCGGCACCGGCGAGCGCCGCCCTCAAGGAGGGCGCCAAGGCGCCGGATTTCACCACCACAGGTGCCGTCGGAGGCAAGGCGTTCAAGCTACACCTTGCGGAGCAATTGAAGAAGGGGCCGGTGGTCCTCTATTTCTTCCCCAAGGCATTCACGAGCGGCTGCACGGCCGAAGCGCATGCGTTCAGCGAATCCATAGGCGAGTTCAAGAAGGCCGGTGCGCAAGTCATAGGTATGTCGGCTGACGATCTGCCGATCCTGAAGAAGTTCTCGGTCGAAGAATGTCGCAGCGCATTCCCCGTCGCGACTGCGAACCCCGCAACGCAGAAGGCCTATGACGTGGCTTGGGCCGCGCATCCCGGCATCACCACGCGCACGTCGTATGTCATCGATCGCCATGGTCGGATCGTCATGGTTCACGACGATCTCGACTTCAGTCAGCACGTTGCGAAGACTCTTGCCGCCGTGAAAGCGCTGAAAACCTAGCCTAGCCTCTCACCCGCCACATGCGGAACGGCGAGTCCTTTGGGAGCGCGACCGGCTCAAGCCAACCAGGCACGTCATTGCGAGCCAATTGCGCATAGAAGCCGCTCGGGGTCTCCGACGTGAAGATCGTCGCAGTCGCCATGTTCGGACAAACCAGCAGATAATCCGAATGATATTTGGCAATGATTGCATGCGCTTGCGGTTCGCTGCCGCGGAATGCCTTCATGACGTCAGCGATCTGCTCGCCGTTGCGATGGTAGGGGCCCGTTACGGCATTGTGATGCGTGACCGCGACCAGCCTTGGACCGAGATCGACGAACGTGAAGACCATGCCCTTCGGCTGCTGCGCGATGGCCCGCATCCCGGCTAGCGAAGGGCAACGAGCGTTCGCCTTGTCGACCGCTTTCATCCCTTCCGACTTGATTTCACGAGGGTAGAAGGTGCTTGCCGCCGGGACTGCAGCACCGAACCCGATCACGACAAGGAGAGTGGTCCCTAGAATCCGAACGACGCCCCGCTTCGAACGGTTAGCCCAGGGTACAGCGATCCATGTCAACGCCACTGCCCCCGTCAGGTTCATCAGTTGTGCGGCCGGGCCGGTCCTGGTTTGCCACAAGAGCAGGAGGCCGGCCGCGACCGCGGGCGCGGCCGCCGCAAGCACTCTCCGAAGCTGTACAGGGTCGCGCCGACGGACCCAGCCGAGAAGGATCCAGCCGAACAATCCTGTTACCGGGATCGACGTGATCGCGACGGCCGTCCGCCAGCCGTGGCGATAAATGGGCCGAGCCTCGCGGACGTGGCTGAGCCAGAGCTGCTGCACTTCCGGAGAGACGCCTTCCAGCCGCGAAAGGCAGTGCGGCCACATCAATGCGTGGAATGCAGCAATCACGACCCCCCCAACTGCGGCCAGCCCCAGACGCGCCTTCCAGTCGCCGGGCGAAAGGAGAGCCAGGCCCAGCAATAGGCCCGCCGCCAGCAATACGTCCGAAAGCCAGACTGGAGACAATGCGTCACAGACGGGAAGGCGGTTGGCGTAGGATACGAAGACCAGAAAGCCGAATGCCGTTCCACCGCCGAGGGTAACGGCATAAGCGGACAGCCGCCGTCTCTCCCCCGCGTTGGCCACCCAGAAAAGCACGGTCGTTGCTCCGGCGATAGCCAGGTAAATGAGCATTTCCAGACCGATCCAGAGCGAGACTGCGCTCGCCAGCCCGACAACGGCGCCGCCTCGACCGGGCTTCTCGTCGACCAGTCCGGCGATCGTGAGTGCGAGCAAAGCGAGCTGCCATCCGTGATGATCGATCCGGGTTGGCATGAACATGCCCAACACCGAATTGGCGAAGAAGATCACAACGAAAACGAGCGGATAAGCGCGCCGGTCGATCAGTCTGCGGCACGTCAACGCGAGGGAAAAGAATAGAAGGAGAAGCGGCAACATCGGTGCGATGGCCACCGCCGCCCGCTCCGCATTGATGCCTCCGACAAGAGGCCGAAGGGCGAGAATGATACCGGCGATCGGTAGATCGACGAGCCGGGACCAGTGTATGTTCGCGCCAAAAGGCGGATTCAACCGATATTGCCGGAGGTCGAACCAGTCCTGACCGGAGAGAAGCGCGCGCACCTGGGCGATGCGAAGATTGTCGTCGGTGTCCGAGAGAGAAAAGGAGCCGATCGCATTCCAGCGATTGATGAGGAAGTAGACGCAGAAGGCTAGCCAGGTCCCGACCACCACCCATTTCCAGTGACGATCGAGAGCATCGAAAACGCGATTCAAGCGGAGCCTCTCTTTTTGGGGACTTTCCTGCTCTAGCGAGACGCGGCTACAGAACAAGCCGACACCGCCCAATGATTTCCGCGCTTCACCCAGACCGCCGCCGATTGCTCGGCCAGCTCGCCCGCTTCATCGTAAGCGGCGCCTTCGTCACGGCTCTCGGCGTTGGAGTCTATGCGCTGGTTGCGCTGGTGTTTCGCTGGCACCCGCAACTCGGCAATTTCCTTGCCTATGTAATAGCCGTCGCGACCGGCTACTTCATGCACAGCACGTGGAGCTTCAAAGGTCACGGCTCGGAACGGACCCATGCAACCAAGGTGCGGTTCGTCATCGTGTCGGTGATCAGCTACGCGCTCAACAGCCTCTGGGTCTGGCTGCTCTTTACGCATCTTGACCTCGGTCGAGCGGCACCGATTGCGCCAATGCTCTTCGTCACGCCGGTCGTTACGTTCGCCCTCAACCGGCAATGGGTTTTCCGCTGATGGAGCGCATCGTTTACGACCAGATGGCAGCGCTCGATCAGCGTCATTGGTGGTACGTCGCTCGCCGCAAGGTCCTCGCCGACCTGATCCGCCGCCGTGTGAAGCCACTGGCGAATTCCCGAATTCTCGAGATCGGCTGCGGCACTGGTCATAACCTCCCGATGTTGAGGGAGTTCGGTTCTGTCGACGCACTCGAGGTGGATGAGACGGCGCGTGAGATCGCGCAGAACAGGCTCGGCAAGGAAGTGTTCTCTGCCCCTCTTCCGGAGCTCGCCGGCATTCCGGAGCGCCATTACGATGTCGTCGCTGCCTTCGATGTGGTGGAGCACATTCCCGATGACGATGCCGCCATCGAGGCTATCGCGCGTCTTCTAAAGTCGAGCGGTAGATTGGTTGTCACTGTTCCCGCGCATCAGTGGATGTGGTCCGCGCATGACGTCGTGAACCATCACCAGCGGCGCTATTCGAAACGTGGGCTGAAACGACTGATCGAGGCTTCGCCGCTGAAGCTGGAGGCGATCGGCTATTTCAATAGCCTGCTGTTCCCCGTCGCAGTGGCTGAGCGCCTGGCTTCGAAGGTGCGCGGCAAGGAGGACGCAGATTTGTCTCTGCCGCCGGCGCCGCTCAATCAGGCGCTGGAGCGCGTCTTCGCCGCCGAGCGAGGCTTGATCGGCCGTGTTCCGCTTCCGCCGGGGCTCTCGCTCTTCGCGATCGCTTCGGCGACGTAGCCGAGCCGGCCCTTCGCCGCTTCGCCCCCGGCGACCTCCTGCACGATGTACAGCGGACGACCCTTCACCTCGTTGTAGAGGCGGCCGATATATTCGCCCATCAGAGCCAAAACGAACATCTGCACCGCACCGAGCACTACGACCACGAGCATGAGCGACGTCCAGCCCTGTATATTTCGGCCTGCGACGAACGCGTAGGCGATGTAGGCGAGAAGCAGCAGCGATCCGAGCGACAGCAAAAGGCCCGCGTGGCTGGCCAACTTCAATGGCGCGGATGAGAAGCCGGTAAGGGCATCGAGCGCGAAACGCAGCATCTTGGAGAACGGATATTTCGTCGTCCCGGCGAAGCGCTCCTCACGATCGTATGCAAAGGGAACCTGCTTGAACCCGATCCACGCCACCATCCCGCGGATGAAGCGCGCCTGTTCCGGCATTGCGAGAAGCGCGTCGAGTGCTCGCCGGCTCATCAGCCGGAAGTCGCCCGTGTCGAGGGGAATTTCGATCTCGGTCGCGCGCGAAAGCAGGCGATAGAATCCATGCGCAGTGGCGCGCTTGAACGCGGTTTCTCCGGCTCGGCTGCGCCGAACGCCGTAAACGACGTCCGCATCCTGTTCGCGCATCGTTTCGAGCATCGCCGCGAGGAGTTCGGGCGGATCCTGGAGGTCCGCATCGATGATAAGAATCGTCTTGCCGCGGCAGAGATCGAGGCCGGCCGTAAGCGCCAGCTGATGTCCGTGATTGCGGCTAAGGTTGATCGCCAGCACATGGGCGTCCGTGGCGGCCAGGCTCTGCATCGCCGCCCAGCTTTCGTCGCGCGATCCATCATTTATGAGCACGAGCTCGTAATCATTGCCCACTGCTCCGCGCGCAGCCGCGGTCAAGCGCCGATACAGCTCGGCAATGCAGGCCTCTTCATTGAAGCACGGAACGACGATTGAAAGTTTGGTCATCGATCGACACGATAGAGCATCGACCCGGGACCTTTCCAGACGGGTGTCATCCCCTGCAACAATTCGGGATTGTAAGGCGGCACGTCGATCAGCCAGACATAGTCGAAAGTATCGCGTGGAATTGCCCTCAACGCCTTGCCGACGGTCCAGCGCGGGCGGCGGCACCAGTCTGGAGTGACCATCTGCGATGGATCCGACTGAAAGATGCCGGCTTCGGGGAAGCGGACGCGCAAGAGGTTGGTCCCGGAAATCTGCCATTGGTCGTTCGAAAAGCCTTCGCGCCTGGCGATGATCATCGCGGGCAGATGGCTATTCCTGGGCACCGCCCAGCCGCGCCCGCAGTCACGGCCGACGAGAGACACGACCGCGGCCCCTCTCGGAATATGATTCAATGCATCGAGCTTCGCATTCTGGTCGACTGCCCCGATCATCATGCTCCAGGTCACGCCAGCCAGCCTGACCACGAAGACGGCGACGCCCACGATCGCGAGGACGCGCGCCGTCGGAAGATGCGTATGCCCGCGGAAGCGCATGGCGAGAGGGACCAAAGCGATCATGAACGGCGCGAGGCGCATATCGGCATAGGCTGAGCCGAACATCGTCCAGGGCAGCAGCACGAAGCAGACCGCGAGCACGAGCACCGAGAAGACGAGATTGCGCGAGAGGGTCAGCCGCGGATTGGCGATCGAGAACAAAAGCAGGATCGGGATTACGGCGACGGTCGCGATGTCGAACCACCGCCAGCGGTCACGAACAGCCGAATAAATCCACTCCCACTTCAGCTTCCACTCGAAGAAGTCGCGGGTCATCGCTCCAGTCGTTTCCGAACGCCAGAACAGCACGATGATGATCGGCAGAGCCATGACTGCCGCGTGAAGAGCGGCTTCAATCCCAGCGCGCCACCAACTCCGGCCGCCGTCATGCAAGCGAACGGCCTCCGCCGAAAAGGCCAGAAGTCCGAGCGTCCCCCATCCGAACGTATGCGCAAAGAATACAACGAACGAGATCGGCACGAACAACAATGCACGAAGCTTCAGCCGTCCCTGCCGAGCGAGCCGCAGCCACAGGCCGAAGGCAAGGAAGGCCAGCGCCATGGACAGCGAGAAATTGACGAAGCCGAAGAGGAATGGGTGATTGTAGACGAACAGCAGCGAGAAGATCGCCATCGGTGGCAGCCGATGGTGGACCTCGCGCGCGACGAGCAGGAACCCCGCGACCGTCATCGCAGGTATGGACATGATGATGAGCTTTACGGCCGGCTCAAGACCGAGGATCGGGCCGAGTAGCTGTACCAGTCCATCGACGCCCAGGTTTCCGATCGGCGCCCAGTCATATTCGTAGTAGCGCTGGAGCAGGGGAGACGACGCAACGTCCAGCTGGACCCTGTAGCGCCCGATGTGGCCGAGCAAGTCGACCAAAGGTGCGGGGTGCGGAAGCAATAGCGGCACGATCGACAGGAGCACCATCGCGACCACGAACGACCGCCGTTCCCACCACTCACGGTGCGACGTGGCCGGCTCGACGGCTGGAAAATGCGCGATTGTCGTCATCAGCTGGCGCGGACCCCTTGCGCGGACGCGCTGCTACTAGTGATCCGTCCGGCTTTGTCTATGCGCTTCGATCAGGCGAGAGCCGGCGCGGGCGAAGGTCCGGGTAGGGGCCTTTCGAGGCGGTCCGCAATGCGGCCGCAGACGCGCCAGATCCCGAGCGTGAGACCGATCGCGACAATGCCGTCTACGCCGTAGTGCCAGCCGAGATGAATCGAGCCGACCCAGATCAGCAGAGCGTAAGCGCCGAAGAGATAGCCGAGAGGACGGCTCAGCTTCCAACCCGCAAGAGCAAACAAGAAGGCGAGGCCGTTGTGTACTGATGGCATGGCAGAAATTCCCCCGCCGATCATGAGGCGGTCGCCGCCGTGTGCGTGCAAAAGGTACGATTGATTGTGAAGCGCCATGAGCGGGGTACCATTCGCGGCCTGGATCTGGTCCAGCCGGGCCATGAGGCCGTCGAATGCTGGCGAAGGCTCGACGAACTGCGAATAAAAGCAGGGCCCGGCCGACGGGAACAGGAAGGCAAGCACGCTTCCCAAGCCAATCCAGACAGCGATGTAGCTCAAAAGATATTGGGTACGGAGCCGGTAGGTGGATGCGGGAAGCCAAGCGCAGAGGATGACGCCGAGCGCCATCGGCAAGAACCACCCATGGTAAAAGTTGTCGATGAGACCCGTAATCATCGGCGAGCCCAGAACGGCGTGCGTTACGCGCCAACCATCATGGCCGAGGAAAAGAACTCGATCGGCACCCGCGAGCAAGGGATCGAAGCGGAATCCCGCAAGCGGAAGGATCATCTGCTTGAAGGAGTTGAACGAGGCCATCATGCCGGCGAAGAGGAGCGGCGGCCAGAACAAGGACAGGAAGTGGTCCCGCTTCCAACGCGTTTCGATCGACTCCGCGGCCAGCGCGAAAAGGAATGGCGCGCCGCCACTCGTGCGCATCCGCCGGAAGATCTGGACGAAGACCGTGATCGTTCCGATCATCACCCAAAGCGAAACGGCACCGGATGCGTAAGCCAGGAAGAGCCGTGCGAACTGGCCAAGATCGACGCGGCCGCTCATTAGAACAAGCAAAGCGTAGAAGACTACGGCCGCCGCACCGACAGTGACCGCTCGGATCTCCCGCAGATCACGCATTGTCGTCGCCAACCTCTTCGCGCCCAAGCCTTCCAAGCGGGTACCGCGGTAAGGTTAACAACTGTTTCCGAACGACCCTTTTGTATTCAACGGCCGTACAGAATCAGTACTTTAGAGCCGCATCGACCCATTTGGGAGATGTTGAAATGAAGATGCTCTTGATTGCGGGTGGAGCACTTGCTCTCGCCGTGCCGGCACTGGCCCAGGTTGCTCCCGCTCCGGCACCCCGGACACAACATGCAATGAAGACCGAGACTCGCGCCGAGTTGCAGGCAAAAGTGGCCGAGCATTTCGCTCGAATGGATACGAACCGCGACGGATTTGTGACCAAGGCCGAGGCTGACGCGGCGGCGCAGGCATTCCGCGGAAAGCGGGGCGAGCAGCGCGCGGAGTGGCGCGGTCAGGCTTTTGAGCGCCTGGACGCGAACCGCGACGGTGCGATCACCCGAGCGGAGTGGGACGCGGCACAGGCGCAGCGCCAGCAGCGCTTTGCCACTCGCGATCAGAACAATGATGGACGCCCGGACGGCGCACGTTTCGCTCATCGCGGAATGGGCGGCGGTTTCGGTGGCCACATGTTCGAGTTGGCTGACGCCAATCGCGATGGCCGCGTGCCGTTGCAGGAAGCGCAGGCGGCGGCCCTGCAGCATTTCGACATGGACGATACCAATCGCGACGGCCGGATCAGTCCGGAAGAGCGGATGCAGATGCGTCAGCGCATGCAGGC
>Ga0070672_100000317_pt1 | contig 27420 bp, 20 predicted proteins | sample KBSM13metaG_FD_66151 | JGI IMG/M metagenome (GOLD analysis project Ga0070672, IMG submission 66151) | Miscanthus rhizosphere microbial communities from Kellogg Biological Station, Michigan, USA - KBS M1-3 metaG | ecosystem: Host-associated > Plants > Roots > Rhizosphere > Soil ... | reverse complement strand
CGACAAGGTCTGGGGCGATCACGTCTTCATCGAGGAACGAACCATCGATGTGCATGTCAAGCGGCTTCGCGAAGCGCTGACTCCGGTGAGATGTGCGCATCTGATCGAGACGGTCAGAGGGGCAGGGTATCGGTTGACGTTGTCAGCGAAGGCCGTTTCGGAATGATCGCGATGCAGGCGTCCGATTCCGCATGAGCTGGTTCATCCTCAGGCTGGTTCTGAGCCTTGCGGCGATGGCGCTCGGCGGCCTGGCCGGTCTGCTGCTCGGACGCGGCGAGGCGGCGGTGCCCGGCATCTTCGTCGGGGGCTCGGTCGCCGTGGCAGCGATCGCGGTCTTCGACCGGCTGCGGGGTTATCGGCTGCTCCACTGGCTGCGAAGTGGCCAGGAAGGGTCCGCACCGCGCGACGCCGGTTTCTGGGGCGAGCTCGGCTATCGCATCGAGCGTGCCCTGCGGACCTCGGAGCAAGACGTTCGAATCGAGCGCCTCCGACTGTCGCAGTTCTTTTCGGCGATGGAAGCCTCGCCAAATGGCGTCTTGCTGCTCGACGCGAGGGGACAGATCGAGTGGCTCAATTCGCGCGCGGCCGACCACTTTGCACTCGATCCGCAGCGCGACCGGCAGCAGCGCATCACCAACCTCGTCCGCGCGCCTGCATTCGTCGACTACCTGCAAGCCGGCGATTACGGCGCGCCGATCACATTCCAGGCGCCCCGCGGCCGCGCCACGCTTTCGGTGCTGGTCCGCACCTACGGCGAGGGGATGAAGCTGGTTCTGTCGCAAGACATGACCGAGGAAGAGCGCACCGAGCGCATGCGGCGCGACTTCGTCGCCAACGTCTCACACGAGATCCGCACGCCGCTGACCGTGCTGTCGGGTTTCCTCGAGACGCTGACCAATCTGCCGCTGAGCGAGGTCGAGCGCAAGCGCGTGCTCGCGATGATGGCGCAGCAGACGTCGCGCATGGGCACGCTCGTCAGCGATCTGCTGACCCTGGCCCAGCTCGAAGGCAACCCCCGCCCGGCCGCCGACCGTTGGGTCGACCTGACCGCGTTGCTGGCGATGGTCGAGACCGATGCGCGCGCCTTGTCGGAAGGTCGTCACACCCTGAACTTTGCGGTTCCCGCCGGTGCCGAGATTGCCGGCGAGCAGCCCGAACTCTTCAGCGCCATCACCAACGTCGTCAACAACGCGATCCGCTACACGCCGGAAGGCGGCAGGATCGATGTCGCATGGCGAGTTCTCGGCGACGGGGCCGGCGAGCTGGCGGTGACGGACACCGGCCCTGGCATCGAGCGCGCGCACTGGCCACGCCTGACTGAACGCTTCTACCGCGTCGATGGCAGTCGCTCGCGCGAGACCGGCGGTACCGGCCTCGGCCTGTCGATCGTCAAGCACGTCGTCCAGCGCCATGGCGGCGAACTCATCGTCGAGAGTGAGGTCGGCAAGGGCTCGGTCTTTCGCCTGCACTTTCCAGCCGCTCGAATTCGCACTGAAGGTCCGATGGCCAGTCGGACGACACTGGTGCGGACGCAGGAATCGGCGACTCGCTGATAGCGCGTATCAGCCGGGCGCCTCGGTCCGGCGATAGACGGCAGTCACTTCCTCGTCGTTGGTGTTGCGCCGCTCGCGCGCAACGAACTGCCAGCCCGGGACTGCGGGTGCAGGCGCTTGTCGCGTTTCCATCAACAGCAGAAATGGACAGCTCGTGAGGGTCGCGGGCGTCTTCGCATCGACGCGGTAGCCGCCGAGGTACTCGAGGGCTACCACCTGGGCGCGCGACATGCCCGGTGCAGCGATGCAGGCGTCGCGCGGTACCTGATTCGCGATGCGAGTGACGAGCGAACGGTAGCTGCGGGCGTGGTCGAGTGGCGGCAACAACAGGGTCATGACGAGCAGCCAGCACAGGGTGACGCCGCTCGCTGGAAGGACCATGCTCTTCCAGAGCGGGTGCCGGCTGCGCCGCGTGCGCCAATGAACAAGCCAGATCCAGGCTGCACTGCCGGCGATCGCGAGGACCAGTGCAATGACCGAAAAGCTCGGTGCATAACCGGTTGCGAGGCGGGCGATGTTGGCAGCGGGCTTGGCCGGAATGCCGGTCTGCATCGAGACGTAGATGACCCAGATCGTCAACGCCGCGATCGAGAAGAAAAACACCGAGAACCAATCAATGGCTGCTGCGGTGCTTCGCTGCAAGGTGGGCAATGCGAAGGCCGCCAGCACGGCGAGCGCAGGCAAGCCGAGCATCAATGCGCGGTCCGAGCCGCCCATCGAGATGCATGCGCCGAGAGCCACGGCAACGCAGGCCAGCGGATAGACGATGTGCCGGCTGAGCAGGCGGAGGCGCCATCGCCAAAGCGTCCACAGCGCGAGCGGCCAGGCTGGCCAGGTGAACCAGACCAGCTGGCGCAGCAGGTTGCCGATCTGGCTGACGGATTCATAGCGTCCGAGCCGCCAGGCCCATGCGCCGAGAGCGCCCGCCACGAGGGCGGCCGCGGCTGCGCTAAGCCACACCCAGGTCGTCGTGCGCCGCACCTCGGCGTCGGGTGATAGTCGGCAGATGATTGCAGCGACGACGCCGAGAATGATCGCGATGCTCGGCGCCCCACTGGCAGCTAGCGCCGGCAGGGCCAGCATCACCGCAAGGCGGGCCTGGCGCACCCGGAACGGCATCGCGGCGAGCGCGTACAAGAAGAGGGCCACGCTCACGAGTTGAACCAGCTCCGGCGTCGTTTCATGGCCGAGCTGCAGCAGGCCGAGCGACGCGATCAGCGCGAGCAGCGCACCGTCGGCGATCGCCCGAGCGTAGTCGATCGGCGTGGCCTCACCCCCGAATGCAAGAGGCAGCGGCTGCGCCGCTTCGTCGCGCGCCAGGTAATAGGTCGCATACCAGACCAGCACGAGGACGAGCACCAGCAGCAGTGCAAACGGAATTCGGGCGGCGATCGCGGGGTCGACCCAAGGCCCGAGCCAGCGGATGAACGCCGCGCCGATCCAGTACGGCAGCAGCGCGCTGTCGGCGGGCAGGCCGCCGACCGTCGGCTCGAGCCACGATGTCCGGCCTTGCGCAATGCTGAGCATGTAGCCGAACGCGGTGATGTCGGCGCTCTTCCATGGATCCCGACCTAACAGGCCCGGCAAGACATAGGCCGCGCAGAAGAGAAGCAGCGCAATGCGCGGCAGGCGTTGCGCAGCGCGATGGGTGACGAGAGCGGGGTTTGGCGAATTCAAGTCGGTCGATTCAATTCGCGCCAATGATGCAGCAACGTCGCAGGCTGCTGCGCACGTGAAAAAGGCAGCCGAAGCTGCCTGGTTCCGTTCTCAGGAATCGCGCTACTTCTTCGCGCCGAGGTGAGCGAACTTGTTGCGGAACTTCTCAACGCGACCGCCGAGCGAGTCGACGCTCTTCTGCGTGCCGGTGTAGAACGGATGCGATTCGCTGGTCGTCTCGACCTTGAACAGCGGAAGCTCGCGGCCGTCGTCCATCTTGATCGTCTCGCGCGTCTGGGCACAGGAGCGGGTGACGAACTTGAAGCCGTTCGACAGATCCTGGAAACAGACTTCGCGGTAGGCGGGGTGAATGCCTTCTTTCATGGGGTTTCCTTTGCGCTGGTGGTGAGGAAGCCTCGCCGGGAACAGCCCGACGCACTTTCCGATCGCGGAACCTGCAATTATAGCTTTCTGGCGCGTGGCGGCACTCGCCGACCGCGCGAGTGGGTCCTTGAGCAGCCTGAGATCAGCCGCCGCGCCGCATCATGTCGAAGAAGTCGAGGTTGTTCTTCGTCGACTTCATCTTGTCGAGGATGAATTCCATCGCCTCGATCTCGTCCATCGAGTACAGCAGCTTGCGAAGGATCCAGGTCTTCTGCAGAATTTCCGGCTTCAGCAGCAGCTCTTCGCGTCGCGTCCCGGACTTGTTGAGCAGGATCGACGGGTAGACGCGCTTCTCGGACATGCGGCGGTCGAGGTGGATCTCGCAGTTGCCGGTGCCCTTGAACTCCTCGTAGATCACCTCGTCCATCCGGCTGCCGGTCTCGACGAGCGCGGTGCCGATGATCGTCAGCGAACCGCCTTCCTCGATGTTGCGCGCGGCGCCGAAGAAACGCTTGGGACGTTGCAGCGCATTCGCGTCGACACCGCCGGTCAGCACCTTGCCGGACGACGGCAGCACGTTGTTGTAGGCACGGGCGAGTCGCGTGATCGAGTCGAGCAGGATCACGACGTCCTTCTTCAGCTCGACGAGCCGCTTGGCGCGCTCGATCACCATCTCGGCGACCTGCACGTGGCGGGCGGCCGGCTCATCGAAGGTCGAGCTGATGACTTCGCCGCGCACCGTGCGCTGCATCTCGGTCACTTCCTCGGGGCGCTCATCGACGAGCAGCACGATCAAATAGATGTCGGGGTAGTTGGCGATCAGGGCGTGTGCGATGTTCTGCATCATCACCGTCTTGCCGCTCTTCGGCGCCGAGACGAGCAGGGCGCGCTGGCCCTTGCCGAGCGGCGCGATCAGATCGACGATGCGGCTCGTGATGTTCTCGTCCGACTTGATGTCGCGCTCGAGCTTGAACTGCTCCTTCGGAAAGAGCGGCGTCAAGTTCTCGAACATGATCTTGTGCTTGCTCTCCTCCGGGGTCAGGCCGTTGACGCGATCGACCTTCACCAATGCGAAGTAGCGCTCGCCGTCCTTCGGGACCCGCACTTCGCCCTCGACCGCATCGCCGGTGTGCAGGTTGAAACGACGGATCTGGCTCGGGCTGAGGTAGATGTCATCGGTCGACGCCATGTAGCTCGCATCGGGGGAGCGCAAGAAGCCGAAGCCGTCGGGGAGCACTTCCAGAACGCCATCGCCAAAGACCTGCTCGCCGGCCTTGGCGCGCTTCTTCATGATCGCGAACATCAACTCCTGCTTGCGCATGCGAGGAACGTTCTCGATCTCGAGCGCTTCGCCCATCTTGATGAGCTCGGAAACGTGGATCAGTTTGAGTTCGGAGAGATGCATCGCAGGGACACGCTGATGTGGAAGGGGCCGAACCCGTCGGTCGACGCGTCGACCGCGGTGCTGTGGCGGCGCCGGCAGCCGTCGAAACGGGCCGCTGCGCACGCACACGAGGGATCAGGAAAGCGAGAACGCCGAGAGGGCAGCCGAACGACGTGCCGTCCGAAGACTTCGAGGCGCCAGGTCGGCGGTTCGATCGGCCTCAGGGCACGCGGGCCAGTGGGCTTGCTTCAGGAGCCTTCGCCCCGGAGGCGCCGGCTCCTGCCGCGTTTCAGCCGATTATAGATGACTGTCGATGAACGCCGTCAACTGGGCTTTCGACAGGGCGCCGACCTTGGTCGCAGCGAGCTGGCCACCCTTGAAGAGCATGAGCGTCGGGATGCCGCGGATGCCGAACTTGGCTGGCACGTCGCGGTTCTCGTCAACGTTCATCTTCGCGATCTTCAGGCGGCCGTCGTAGTCCTTTGAGACCTCGTCGAGGATCGGGGCGATCATCTTGCACGGCCCGCACCACTCGGCCCAGTAGTCGACGAGGACCGGCTTGTCCGCCTGCAGCACGTCGCTGTCGAAGGCCGCATCGGAGGTGTGTTGGATCAGGTCGCTGCTCATGGTGTCGTCCCGGAAGGCCTTGCGAGGGCACAATGATTCTGACACATCCGCATGCCGCTCGTTCCCTCGCGCGGCCTCCAGCGGACGCCTTCTCCGCTATGGCTGCGATAGCTTCCATCCCCCTTGATTTGCCGGCTGACGAGCTCTGGACCGGCTTCGTCGACCTCGTCGTCGAGTGGTCGCGATCGACCCCAATCGAGCTGCGCGATGCCATCGTCCTGGTCCCGTTCGCGCAGCACCTGAGTCACGCAAGGCGCGCCTGGGCGCGCAAGGCGTGCTGGCTGCCGCGTATCGAAACGACGCACACGCTGGCGCGGAGCCTGCGTGCACCGGAGTTGCCGACGGGCTCGCAGCTGCGCTTCGACATTGCGCTCGATCGGCTCGCGGCCCGCCGGCTGTTGCGAGCGCAAAGCTGGGCCGCCGCGTGGGCCCGGCAGGATGCTCGTGCGTTCGACGAAGCTGTTGCCTCGCTGGTCGCCACCGCACATGCCATCGCGCGCGCGGCTGCCGCAGTCCCGCCCGCCGAACGAGCGGGCCACTGGAGCCGGAGTCGCGCGTATCTTGCGCGACAGGGTGGGCCGGGAACGACCGAACTTACGTTGGCCCAGATCGCACTGGAGTGGGCTGCTGCAGCGCCGACGCCGCAGACCGACGCGTTGTTCGATCTGCGGCCCTCCACCTGGATCACGCTGCAAGCTGGCGGACCCGATCCGCTGACGGCAAGCGTGCTGGCGATGGCGGGCGAAGAATGTCCGTGCCTGATCATCGACAGTGACGTGAAACTTGGCGAACCGTTCGCGCAAGCGCGCGGCGGCGACGCGATCCAGGTCGCCGTCTGTCGCGACTTCGAGCACGAGGCGCAGCGAACTGCGGCGCAGGTGCTCGCCGATCTCTCGAGTGGAGTGCAGCCGGTCGCATTGATCGCGCAGGATCGTCTGCTGACCCGCCGCGTGCGGGCCCTGCTCGAGCGTCAGCACGTCCCGATGCTGGACGAGACGGGCTGGAAGCTGTCGACTACCCGCGCCGGCGCTCGCGTCGTCGCGCTGGTGCGTGCCGCGCAGCGGGAAGCGGGCAGCGACGACTGGCTCGATTGGTTGAAGGGTTGCGATTGGCCCGGCACCGGCGAGCATCGGCGTGCGGTCCGGTCGCTCGAAGCTGCGTTGCGCCGCTTCGGCTGGACCTCGCTCGCTGCGGTCGATGCGCACAAACTGGAACCGCTCGCCGCGGGTCTGTGGCATGCCGCCACCGCGCTGATCGAGCGGTTGCGCGAGCCGCGCCGGCGTGCTCATGCAGCATGGCTGGAGGCACTGAGGCGAGCGCTCGAGGACTCGGGCGGGATCGGTCTTCTGCGCAGCGACGACGCGGGCCGTCAGGTTCTCTCGGCGCTTGGCTTGAGCCGTGCCGTCGAGGTCGATGCGACTGCCGACCCGGAGTCGATGACGCTTGACGAGTTCGCCGGCTGGGTCGACAGTGCCCTCGAGGAGGGCACGTTCGTTCCCGACTCGCCGCCCGATGCGGCGGTGGTCGTCACGCCGCTCGAGCGTGCGATGTTGCGGCCGTTCGCCGCCATCGTCTTGCCTTCTGCCGATGAGAAGCGACTTGGTGCGAATGTGCCGGCGCCATCGCCGCTCGGTGACGCGCTGGCACAGGCTTTGGGTATCCCGACGCGCTCCGAGCGGCGCGATGCTGAGACGCTGGCGTTCGCGCAGCTCCTGCGCTGCCCGAAGCTGTCGCTGCTGCGTCGTGTCGACGATGACGGCGAGGCGCTGGCGCCGAGTCCGCTGCTCGAACGGCTCGACCTGGCGTTGATGCAGCGAACGGGAACGGGCCTGGCGATCGCAGCTGATGAACGACCGAGCGTCGCCCTCCAGCGCGCTCCGGTGCAGCCGCCGCTACCGATCGCACCGTCGCTCTTGCCCGACAGGCTCAGCGCCAGCGCGTGCGAGGCGTTGCGTGTCTGTCCCTACCGTTTCTACGCGTTGCGCATGCTCGGCTTGCGCGATGCCGAGGAGCTCGACGACGAAGTCGAGAAGCGGGACTTCGGCACATGGCTTCATGAGGTTCTGCAACGCTTCCAGGCCACCCGGCATGCGCCGGACACTGCCGCCGCGGAAGAGGCGCGACTGCTGGCCATTGCGCAGCAGGTTCAGCAGGAGCGCCATCTCGAGGCCGCTGCCTTCCTGCCGTTCGCCGCCACCTTCTCGCGCGTGGCGCCGCGCTACATCGAATGGCTGCACCGACGCGACGCCACCGATGCCCGCTGGCAAGGCAGCGAGGTCGAACTGCGTTCGCATCCGCCGGAATGGAACGGCATCGAGATGCACGGCATCATCGACCGCATCGACCGCGTGATTCGACCGGACGGGCCAGCGCCCGAGTTGATCGACTACAAGACAGGCAGCGCCGAACGGCTGCGCACCCTCGTCAAGCGCCCTCAGGAGGACACGCAGCTCGCGTTCTACGCCGCGTTGCTCGCCGGGCAGGGTGACGCCGATCTCGCGCCGTCGGCGATGTACCTGCCGTTGGACGAGCGCGAGACGATCAAGCCCGTCGAACATCCGGACGTGGCGCGCACCGCCGAACAGCTCGTACAAGGCATCGGTGTCGAGCTGCGACGGATTGCCGCCGGCGCTCCACTGCCGGCGTTGGGTGAAGGCCAGGCATGCGTCTATTGCGAGGCGCGGGGCCTGTGCCGGCGCGACCACTGGCCGGCGGCGAAGGCGGCCTGATGAACGTGGAGTCGGGCGGAAGGCCTGCGTATCGAATCGACGGACAGATCGCATCGAGGGAAGCGTTCTATGCGGCGGCGTGCGATCCGCGTCGCAGTGTCACGGTCGAGGCGTGCGCCGGTGCCGGCAAGACATGGATGCTGGTGTCGCGGATCCTGCGCGCCTTGCTCGATGGCTGCGAGCCGCAGGAGATCCTGGCGATCACGTTTACCCGCAAGGCCGCAGGCGAAATGCGGGTGCGGCTGTACGAGTGGCTGTCGGCGTTCGCGGCCTGGCGCAGCAGCGACGCCGAGCGCGAGATCGAACTGCGCGCGCGCGGAATCGGCGAGGCAGATGCTCGCGCGCTGGCGCCGGCATTGGGCCACCTGTACGAAAAGGTGCTCGAGTCCGGACGCCGGGTCGAGATCCGCACCTTTCATGCTTGGTTCGCCCAGCTGCTGCGCGCTGCGCCGCTCGAGCTGCTGGCTCCGCTCGGCCTGCACGCCGACATGGAGGTGCTCGACGATCTGGCGGAGCACCGCGAGCGCATTCAGCGTCGCTTCCATGCGGCCGTGCTCGCGGATGCGGGCCTGACTGCGGACTACCACGCGCTCGTCCGCGATCGCGGCCGTTCGCAAGTGCGCAAGTGGTTCGACGCGGCGTGGGACAAGCGCGTCGAGATCGAGATGGCCGATGCGGCCGGCACGCTCGAGCGCAGCGTGCCCTCGGCCGCGGTGCTCTGGCCCGAGCATCCGCATCGACTGCATCCGGTCGAGCGGCTGCGCTCCAGCGTCGCGACGCGGCTGTTGCGCGATGCCGTCGCGGCGATGGCGCGCGAAGGCGGAATCTGTCGTCGCCAAGGCGGGTTGCTGGAGCGCGCGCTCGAGATCGAGGACGACCTGCAGCATTTCGAGCAGGCTCATGCGGCGCTGTTCACCCTGAAAGGCGAGCCGCGCAAGGGCCTCGAGGGCGCCGACATCGGCGAGCTGTTGAGCCTCCTGGCTGAACTCCGCCGCGCTTGCAACCAGCAGAACGCACATGAGGAGCATGGCCGCATGGTGCGTCTCACGCGCGTACTGCTGCGCGAAGGCGCCGCCTACAAGCGCATGCGCGGCCTTGCGGACATGGCCGACCTTGAGCGCTGTGCGCTGGCGCTGTTGCGCGACGCGACGTTGTCGGGCTGGGTGCAGGAGCGGCTCGACCAGCGGACTCGTCATGTCCTGATCGACGAGTTCCAGGACACCAGCCCGATGCAGTGGCACGCCCTTCATTCGTGGCTGTCTGCGTATGCCGGGGCGGGCGGCGGTGCGAGCGGACAGCGTCCGCCGAGCGTCTTCATCGTTGGCGATCCGAAGCAGAGCATTTACCGTTTCCGGCGCGCCGAACCCCGCGTCTTCGGTGCAGCGCGAGACTTCGTCCGCGAGGGCCTCGACGGCCACGCGCTGGAATGCGATCACACGCGTCGCAACGCGCCCGAGGTACTCGACACGATCAATGCAGTCTTCGAAGCTGCCGCGTCGAACCGAGAATTCACTGGATTCCGCCGTCACACGACGGAGATCCCCGCGACGCCAAGCGCCGGCGTTTCGACACTGCCTCGCGTGTCGCGCCCGGAAGCGCTGGCCGCGCTCGATGACGCGTCGGATCGATCGGTCTGGCGTGACAGCTTGACGCAAGCGCGCATCGAGCCCGAAGAGAAGGTGCGCGAACCGGAAGCGCGGCAGGTCGCCGCCGCGGTTGCAGATCTGCTATCGCATACGGATTACAAGCCCGGCGAGATCCACATCCTCTGTCGCAAGCGCGAGTCGCTGCGGCTCGTCGCGGACGAACTTGCCGCGCTTCACGTGCCGTTCGCCGCGGCCGAGGACTACCCGCTGCTCGATGCGGTCGAGGCGCGCGATCTGGTCGCTGTGCTGGACGTGCTTGCGTCGCCGCAGCACACGCTGGCGCTGGCCCAGGCCTTGCGCTCGCCGTTGTTTGGCGCCACTGACGCCGATCTGGTGAGGCTGGCCACGGCATCGGCGCCGGGAACGAACTGGTGGCGGGTCTTGATGCAGGGCACGCTCGACAGCCCATCGCTGCAGCGCGCGGCCGATCTTCTCCGCCGTTGGCGCCGCGCGGCGCAGACCTTGCCGCCGCATGACCTGCTCGATCGCATCGTTGCCGAAGGCGAGGTGCGCGAGCGCGTCGCCGCCGCAGTTCCGCCCGAGCGTCGCCAGGCCGCGCTGGGCGCGATCGACGCGCTGCTCGGCGTGGCCCTGACGCTCGACGGCGCCCGCTATGCAACGCCGTACAACTTCGTACGTGCGCTGCGGCGGCGTGCGGTGCGGGTCGCGGCACCGGCGCAACGCGACGCCGTGCAACTGCTCACCGTCCACGGGGCGAAGGGGCTCGAGGCCCGCGCGGTGTTCCTGATGGACGCCGATCCCGAGCCACTGAACGCCGCCTCGGCGACGCTGCTGATCGACTGGCCCGTCGACATGCTGCATCCGCGCTGCTGTGCCTTCGCGTATTCGGAGACCTACTGTGCGCCGTCGCTCGAGCCGATTCGCGATCTCGAGTTGATAGCCCGGCAACGCGAGGAGCTGAACGGCCTCTACGTCGCGATGACGCGGGCTCGCGAGCAACTGATCGTCAGTGCAACCGAGCCGTATCGCGTGCCGGACGAACCGTCGTGGTGGGCCCGCATCGTGGATCGGGTGCCGTCGCGGCTGGCTCCTCCCGTGGTGGCCTTGCGCGAGGATGCGGGCGGACGCACGATCCATGAGCGCATCTTGCCGCGCTGGATTGCGCCTCGAGGTGCCGCTGTAACAGGGGCGCTTGGGTTGGCTGCCGATGAGAACGACGACGTGCGTCGGCTCGGCCGGGCGGTCCATCGCGTTCTCGAATGGGCGGCAGCTCGTCGCGACGCGGCGCTCGACCTCCATCCGTTGGCCGCGGGCGCCGCGCTCGAGTTCGACGCTCCGGTGGCGGCAGTTGCGCGTCTCGCCGGCCGCATTTGGCGCAGCCCGGCTTGCGTGCGCTTCTTCCAGGGTGCGGCGTTGCGTTGGGCCGGCAACGAGGTTCCCGTCGTCGAGTCAGGCGAGGTCCTGCGCATCGACCGGCTGGTCGCACTCGAGGAGGCCGGCGCGGATCGGGTCTGGTGGGTGCTCGACTACAAGCTCAGCCACGCTCCGGCCGAACTCGTCGCTTACCGCGAACAGATGGCCAGGTATGTCCGCGCGGTCCAGGCGCTGCAGCCGGACGACAGGGTTCGTGCTGCATTCATCACGGGCGCCGGGGACGTCGTCGAGCTTTAGGTACGCAACCGCCCGCACCGCGAACAGCGGCGCGATTCGGGCGCATTTCGACCCACCGCGAGCCGCTGCGGCGGCGTCCAATCAGCGGCAAGACCGCCACTGCGACCCGATGGCTTTGAACGCACATTCCGAATCCTCTCCCACACCGACCTGGGCGTCGGGTCGGTTCGAGGTGCGCCGGCTGCTCGGCAAGACCGCGGCGACGATGCTGTGGCTCGTCCACGATCGCCGAACTGACGTCGAGCTGATGCTGACGATGCCGCGGCGGGCGCCGGCCAGCTCGGTGATGCTCACCGAGTGGCTCGATCGGGCTCGCCGGATCGCACGCCTCGAGCATTCGAATCTGGTGCCGATTCTCGAGATCGGAGTGCACGAGCAATGGCCGTTCGTGGCCGTCGAGCGCGCCTTCGGCGTGACCCTGAACGAACGGATCGCCGTGCAACCGGTGCGCACGCCGACCGAGGCCGCCGCCTGGCTGGTCGACGGCCTGCGCGGACTGGCGTTCGCGCACGACTCCGGGATCGCCCATGGCGACGTCCAACTCCAGCATTTCGTGATCAACCCGCGCGGCCAAGTCCGCCTGATGGCGCTGGGAGCCAGCGTGGAGTGGCTTTCGGTTGGAGGCCATGGGGACTCAGCGGGCCGCGCGATGGCAATGGACACTGCGATGCTGCGCGAACAACGTGGAGCGGCGGAGCGCGACGTGCTCGCCTGCGGCGTCGTCCTGCATCACCTGCTGGCGGGCTCGCCTGCGTTCGGCGTCGTTGACACCGCCGCTGCGATGGCCCGCATCGCGCCGCTCGGAATCGAGATTCTGCGGCTTCCCACTGAAACACCGGCGACGGTCACTGACTCGTTGCGAGCGGTCGTCGATCGCGCGACCTCGCCGCAGCCACCAGCCCGCTATCGAAATGCGCGCACGATGCTCGGTGCGCTCGGCAGCTGGATCGTCGCGAACGCGCGCGAATCGACCGGGCCGATCTCGCTGATGTTCGATCGCATCCAGAGTGCCGGCCACCTGCCGGCGCTGCCCGGACTGGCCGCCCGAGTCGGCAAGATCATGTCGCTCGAGAGTCGCCGCACCGATGAGATTTCGGGTCAGATCCTGCCTGACATGGCGCTCACCTTCGAGCTGCTGCGCCGGCTCAACACGGCCCAGGTTCAGGTGACGCAGATCGCGGGCAACGGCCCGGTGCTGACCCTGCGCCGGGTTGTCGAGCTCATCGGCATCGAGGGCGTGCGCGACGCCGCCAACATGCTGCAGACCTGGCCGGGCGCGCTCGATACCGAGGCCGCAGCGCGTCTGAAGCGCACGATGGATCGTGTTCGGCTCGCCGGTCATGTGGCCCAGGCACTGAGGCCGGCTGGCTATGACGCGGAGGTCGTCTTTCTGTTGGCGGTGATGCAGAACATGGGTCGCCTGCTGGTTCGCTACCACTTCGCCGACGAAGCCGAGCAGATCGAACGCCTGATGCGTCCCGAAGCCGCGGCGCATTCGCTCATTGCCGATCGCGGGATGGCCGAGCCGACTGTGCTGACCGAGGAGGCCGCAGCGCTGAGTGTGCTGGGGGTCGAGATCGGCGCATTCGGATTGGCAGTGGCGCGGCGCTGGGGCATCGGCGAAGACGTCCTGCAGATGACGCGCCGCCTGTCGCCGACAGCGCCGGTCGGCACGCCGGTCGGCGATGCCGAAGTGCTGCAGATGGTCGCGAGTGCGGCCAACGAGGCCGTCGATGCGGTCGCACTGCAACCGATCGCGCGCCTGCCCATCGCCCTCGAGCGGGTCGTCAAGCGCTATTCGCGCGTCTTGCGGGTCAGCACCCGAACGCTCAACAATGCACTGCAGGACGCGCGCGAGGCGCTGCGCAAGAGCGCCGCCGCCGCGCCGCCGCCGAGCACCGCGGCCGAGCCGACTGCACCGGCGGAATTGATGGACTGAAAGACGGGCCCACGCCGCCGAGACATGGTAATGACCATGCCTGCTGCTCAATGCAGCGATCACGCCGCCACGGATCACATGCGGCGGATAATCCGGCCGCTCGACGAGGTGATCGACGGGCAATCGAAGATGCTTTCCCGACACGGGCAGTGGTTTTCGCTGAGGCGCAAAACCGATCGCAGCTCGAAAGGTGACGAGCCTTACCCCGGCACTGGTCACAACGGTTGGGGCTGCTTCGTTCCCGACCTGACCCGGTTGGCCGCGCTTCCATGCGGGGAGGCCCGTCACCGGTGATTCTACCGGCGACGCCGTTGTCCGTCTGGTCAGCGCAATTGCAGCTCGCCGCCGGAGAACACCAGGTCGAGCGGCTCGATGATCAGCTCCTTCACGCCGGCCTCGACGTTGCCGGCGTGCCAGGCCCGAACGCCCTGCGCGTGCGCCACGTCGAGCGTGCGCGCCACGTCGTCGGCGTGTACGAAGAGCGCGAACCCGGCGCCCATGTTGAAGGTTCCGTAGGCGGCGCGCGCATCCTGGTCCGCCTGTTCGCGGATGAACTGCAATACCTGCGGCACTTCAGGAAGTGTGTGGATGCGGTAGCGCAGCGCCGCGGAATGGCGCAGCAGCTTGCGCCAGCCGTGGCCGGTGATGTTCGCCGCGTAATGCGGAACGACGCCGGCCGCCGCCAGCGCTTCGGTCACCGGCGAATAGAGGATCGTCGGTTCGAGCAGCGCGTCACCGTAAGTGACGCCATCGCGGCGCTGCGGCAGCGGCGTCAGATAGCCCTGCGGCAGGCGCTTCGCGAGCTCGCGGGCGAGGCTGACGCCGTTCGCGTGAATGCCGCTCGATTCAAGCAGCACGATGGCGTCGCCGGGTGCCAGCGCATCGCCGAGGGACAACCGCGTCTTCGGCTGGATCAGGCCGGTGCACGCGGCGGCGAGATCGATGCGGCCTGCTTCGACGATGCCGGCCAGCGCCGGCGTCTCGCCACCGCCCCAGGCGACCTGGCAGCGGTCACAGGCGGCTTTCCAGCCGGCAACGAGCGCTTCGGCGCGTGCCGCATCGGCGAACCACGCCGAGCCGCCCGCCGCCCAGTAAGCCTGCACGACGAGCGGCGTGGCGCCGACCGTGATGAGGTCGTTGATCGCCATCGCGATCGTGTCCTGCGCGATCTCGGCGTAGTAGCTGCGGCCGGTGAGGCGCTGCATCTCGTCGGCCACCAGCGCCTTCGAGCCGAGGCATTCGACGATGCTCGCGAGATAGAACGGGCCGACGTCGATGACGTAGGCCGACTCGCCGCGCGATGCGGCGACCTCCTTGAAGCCATGCATCGCCAGGTGGCCGCCGGTCGCCAGCGCGGCACGCTGAGCGGCGACTTTCAACGGGTCGATCACCGCGTAGTCGACCCCTGCCGAGCGGTAGCTCAAGGCGCCGGATGCAGCATCGGCAGCGGCGGGTGGCGGCGTGGCCGAATGGGGATCGAGGCTCATCGAGTGGGACACGCGCTGTGGGGTTCCATTATCCGGCACCAGCGGTGTTGGCATGCCGACCGAAGGGTCGCCCTCGTAGAATCGATCGGATGTCGACCCTGGTTCTGGCGCGCAAGTACCGTCCGCGCGATTTCGATTCGTTGGTCGGGCAACCGCACGTCGTGCAGGCGTTGTCGAATGCGCTGACGCAGCAGCGCCTCCACCATGCCTACCTCTTTACCGGGACGCGTGGCGTCGGCAAGACGACGATCTCGCGCATCCTCGCCAAGTCGCTCAACTGCATCGGGACCGACGGGCAGGGCGGGATCACCGCCCATCCATGCGGCACCTGCGATGCCTGTCGCGACATCGACGCCGGCCGCTATATCGACTATGTCGAGCTCGATGCGGCGTCGAACCGCGGTGTCGACGAGATCACGCTGCTGCTCGATCAGTCGGTCTACAAGCCGGTGACGGGGCGCTTCAAGGTCTACATGATCGACGAAGTGCACATGCTGTCGAACCACGCCTTCAACGCGATGCTGAAGTCGCTCGAGGAGCCGCCGGACTACCTGAAATTCGTGCTCGCGACGACCGACCCGCAGAAGGTGCCACCGACCGTGCTGTCGCGCTGCCTGCAGTTCAACCTGCGGCCGCTCGCGCCGCAGACCGTCCACGAGCACTTGGCCGACGTGCTGGCGCAGGAAGGCATCGACGCTGCCGCGCCGGCCTTGCAGCTGATCGCCCGTGCCGCGCGCGGCTCGATGCGCGATGCGTTGTCGCTGACCGACCAGGCGATCGCACATGGTGCGGGCGCGATCGACGAGGCTGGTGTGCGCCAGATGCTCGGTGCCGTCGACCGCAGCCACGCGGTGCGTCTCGTCGAATCGCTGGCGGCACGGGACGGCGCTGCCGTGATCGCTGCAATCGACCAGCTCCGCGACCTCGGCCTTTCGGCCGCCGGCACGCTCGAGGAGATGGCGGCCCTGCTGCAACAGATGGCGGTGCTTCAGGTCGTTCCCGAGGCCACCGACGCCGATGATCCCGATGCGGCCGCGCTGGCTCGGCTGGCGACCCTGCTGGCGCCGGACGAGACGCAACTGCTCTACAGCATCGTGCTGCATGGGCGCGCGGAGATCTCGCTGGCGCCCGACGAATACAGCGGTCTGGTGATGGTGCTGCTGCGCCTGCTCGCCTTCCCCCCCGCGGACACGACAGCGGCGAGATCAACGCCGGCGCCGGTTGCTGTGACTGCGCCGCGCGCTGCTGCAGCGACGACCCGACCCGCTGTGGCTGCGGCGGCTGTCGCGACCCCGGTCCGCTCGGCGTTGCGTGTCCCGGCCTCGCCGACCGAAAGCGGCAAGCCGTCGGCTGTTCCGGCAGTCGCTGATTCGAGCGAGCAAGCCGCCGCGGCGCCGCGCGATGCCGCCAGTCGTTCGTCCGGTGAAGCGGTCCAACCCGTGACCAGGCCGAGGGCGATCGTGCCGTCGGTCTCTGAGCCGCCGGCCTGGATCGATGCGCCAGACGCACCGTCGGATGCCTGGCCCTTGGCCTCGAAGCCGGAGATCGTCGCCGAGGTCGCCCCCCAAGCTGCCGCCACAGCCGAGCCGCTCGGTGTCGACCTGCAGCGCCTGGGCGATCGCTGGGCCGAGATCGTGCGCCGGCTGATCGACGGCGGCAGCATCGGCGCGCTGGTTCGCGAGCTGGCAATGCAGGCGCAGTGCGTCGCGATCGACGAAGCGACGACGCCGATGGTCTGGCGCTTGCGGGTCGAGCGCGAGATGCTGCGCGCGGCGTCCCATTGCGACAAGTTGCAGGCTGCATTGAGTGAGGCGATCGGTCGAGCGGTGCGGATCGAGACCGAAGCCGGCGCCGCGATCGATTCGCCCGCGCTGCGGGATGTCGCGGAGCGCGCCCGTCGCCTGGCCGAGGCGGAGCAGACGATCGAGAACGATCCGCTGGTGCGCGCGCTGATGTCGCAATACAAGACGGCGCGCATCGTCCCCGGATCCGTCAAATCGCTATGAACGAAGCAGGAGCAGACACATGATGAAGGGTCAGATCGCCGGTTTGATGAAGCAGGCGCAGGCCATGCAGGAAAACCTCAAGCGGGCCCAGGACGAGCTCGCGTTGGTGGAGGTCGAGGGGCAGTCGGGCGCCGGGCTTGTCAAGGTCACGATGACGTGCAAGCATGACGTCAAGCGCATCCACATCGATCCGAGCCTGCTCGGGGACGACAAGGACATGCTCGAAGATCTCGTGGCTGCCGCTTTCAACGACGGCATCCGCCGGGCCGAGGAAGTCAGCCAGGAAAAGATGGGCAAGCTGACGGCCGGAATGGCGTTACCGCCCGGGATGAAGCTGCCATTCTGAGGACCGGCGTGTCGGTTGCGGCCGTCGCCAGGGTCCGACGCGCTGACGGACGGAACCACGTGCGTGGCTGAGCCCTCTCTCGACGCGCTCGTCGACGCGCTGCGCCGTCTGCCCGGCGTCGGCGTCAAATCGGCGCAGCGGATGGCTTTCCATCTGCTGCAGCACGACCGCGAGGGCGCGCGCCGGATCGCCAAGTCGCTGGAAGCCGCGGTGTCCGCGATCCGGCACTGCGAGCGCTGCCATACCTTTACCGAGGCGCCGGTCTGCAGCATTTGCCTAAACCCCGCTCGCGATGTGCGTCAGCTGTGCGTCGTCGAAACGCCTGCCGATCAGGCCGCGCTCGAACGCACCGGGAGCTATCGCGGCCTTTACTTCGTGCTGATGGGGCGGTTGAGTCCACTCGACGGCATCGGTCCGCGCGATGTCGGCGCCGATCAGCTGCTCGCGCGCGCCAGCGACGGCGTCACCGAGGAGGTGATCATCGCGACCAACTTCACCGCCGAGGGTGAGGCCACCGCGCATGTGCTGGCGCAGGCGCTCAAGTCACGCGGTGTCCGCGTCACGCGGCTTGCGCGCGGGGTGCCGATCGGCAGTGAGCTCGAGTACGTCGACCTCGGCACGATCGCGCACGCGCTCGTCGACCGTCGGTAGTTTTCAGGCCACGAAGAGAACCGCCGCGACGGGCGCGGCGGAAGAGCGTGTGTCCGGGCGATCCGGATCGCTCAGTTGTGAGCAAGGTGCTCGCCGCCTTTGCGCGCGACGCGCTCGACCTTCGTCTTCGGCGCGGCCTTGCTCGTGGTCACGACGATGCGCTGGCCTTTGTGACCCACGGTCTGCGCAGTGCCGCTGACTTTCGCTGCGGTCTTGCCCGAGGCCACGTAGACGAGGACGGTCTGCCCTGGCTTGAAGGCTGCGGACGGTGACAAGTCGTTCCACTGCGCCACCTGCGCCGCACTGACCCGATAGCGCGCTGCGACCGAGGCCACGGTGTCTTTGCGGCCCGCTTTCAACGCCACTTTGCGCAGCGGCGGCGCGTCGGGCGCGAGCGCTATCACGGCGTTGTCCGCGATCTGCGGCGACACGTCGGCGTGCCGACCTTGGGTGCGCGGCACGACGAGCGTCGAGCCGGCCTTGACGAGCATGCGCGAGGGGATCCGATTGATCTCGCGAAGCTGATCCTCGTTCATGCCGATGTGCCGGGCCGCTTCGGCGGTGCGCATCGTCGACGGTGCAACCCACGCCGTCCAGGTGGCGAGCGGGCCCCGGTGCTGGGGCAACTGGCGCACGAACCGGTTCGCGTTGTCGTACGGCAGCAGGATCTGCGGCGTGCCGGCCGCCAGGATCACCGGCTTGTTCATCTGCGGATTCAGGGTCTGGAATTCTTCCAAACTCATGCCGGCGAGCTGCACCGCCAGGGCCACGTCCATGTCACGGTCGATCTTGACGCTGACGAAGTAGGGATGGTCCGACAGCTGAGGCAAGGTCAGGTTGAAGTCCTGTGGGCGAGCGACGATGTTCTTCACCGCCTGCAGCTTCGGCACGTAGAGCTGCGTCTCGGCCGGCATCTTCAGGTTGATGTAGTCGGTCGGCAGGCCGGCCTTCTGGTTGCGCGCAATCGCCCGCTGCACGCTGCCTTCGCCCCAGTTGTAGGCCGCCAGCGCGAGTTGCCAGTCGCCGAACATGCCGTGCAGCTTCTGCAAATAGTCGAGCGCCGCGCGGGTCGATGCGAGCACATCGCGGCGGTCGTCGCGGAAGACGTTCTGGCGCAGCAGGAAGTCGCGGCCCGTCGACGGGATGAACTGCCACATGCCGGACGCCTTGGCGGTCGACATGGCCTGCGGATTGAACGCGCTCTCGATGAACGGCAGCAGCGCGAGCTCGGTCGGCATGCCGCGTCGGTCGAGCTCTTCGACGATGTGGAACAGATAGCGGCTGCCGCGCTCCGTCATGCGCTGCACGTAGTCGGGTCGCGATGCATACCAGCGCTCGCGTTCGCGAACGAGCTCGGTGTCGAGGTCGGGCATCGCGAAGCCGTTGCGCACACGCTCCCACAGGTCGACGCGGGCCGATCGATCGTTCAGGTCGAGGCGGACCTCAGGGCGCAAGGGATCGACAGCCACTGCCGTCGCGTCGGCCGCCGGAGTTGCAGGTGAACTGGCGACCGGCGCCGTGACAGCCGGAGCTGGCGTCTGCGCGGCCGCTGAGGGCGCGGCCGGTGTCTCCGGCGAAGCCGCTGGAGCACTGGCGATCGGTGGGGAAGACGCTTGAGGCGGTGTGGTGAGGCTGCCGGGGGCGGCACACCCGCCCAAAATGAATGCAGGCAGGACAAGAAGACCGAGGGCGTTGCGGACGCGAACGCACCTCGAGAGGGGCATCGATTGAGTCATCGGATTCGGCGTCTCCGGGGTCGCGGCCACGACGTGCGCAGCATGGACGGCGGGATCTCGCGGCGCGCCGGCGTCCGGTCGGGCATCAGAATGCGAGGGCGGTCGTCATGCTTCACTAGAATCGCCGCGGGCGGCGGCTCCGGTGCATCGATTGCGGCAGCCACACGGGCATCGCACCGACGTCGACCGCAGCGCCGCTGCGATCGAGCCTTGAAAGGCCGTGATCGGTGGTGGCGGAGACAGCAGTCGAACTCATGACGGAAGACAGCGCGATTATAAGTTTGACCCAGTGGTTTCAGGCCCCCGCGGGGCGTTACTTGCTCGACTGGGAACAGCGTCATCTCGATCAAGTTGTCGCGGATCTGTTCGGATTTCACGCTTTGCAGCTCGGCCTCGTCGAGCTCGACGCGCTGCGTGCGAACAGGATGCCGCATCGCTGGGTCGCCACCGAAGGCATCGAGGCCGTCTCTCCCGTGAAGGATGGCGCACTTCCGCGCGTCGGCGTGGCGCTGCACTGCAACTTCGATGCGCTGCCGTTCGACAGCCACAGCCTCGATCTCGTCGTGCTGCCGCATGCGCTCGAGATGGCTCGCGATCCGCACCTCGCGCTGCGCGAGGTCGAGCGCGTGCTCGTTCCCGAAGGAAGGGTGGTCGTCGTCGGTTTCAATCCGGCGAGCCTGTGGGGTCTGCGCCAGCACCTGGGTCGACTGCGCCGAATGCTGTGGAAGCGCCGCCAGCGCAATCTGTTCCTGCCCAGCGCCGGCGAATTCATCGGCTATCGCCGGCTGCGTGACTGGCTGCGTCTCCTCAGTTTCGAAGTCGAGGCCGGTCGCTTCGGCTGCTACCTGCCGCCGTTCCGATCGGAGAAATGGCTTGCCCGGTTCGGCTGGGTGGAGGGGACCGGCGACCGCTGGTGGCCGGTCTTCGGCGCGGTCTATTTCATCGTCGCTGTCAAGCGTGTGCGTGGGATGCGACTGGTCGGCCTGGTCCGCGATCAGCGCGCGGTCCCGAACGCGACGCCGGCGCCGGCGACCGCGGCGCGTCGGCGCAAGGAGCTCGAACCTGTGATGGAACGCGACCTGTCATGAAGTGGACGGCCTACACCGACGGTGCCTGCGCGCCCTCGAACCCGGGACCGGCAGGGTGGGGCGCGGTCGTCATCGAGCCCGATGGCCGAACCGAGACCGACCACTACGGCTTCATCGGTCACGGCACCAACCAGATCGCGGAGCTGACCGCGGCGGTCGAGGGCCTGACCCGGGTTCCGGCCGGCGCCGAGGTGGAGCTGGTCTCCGACAGCCAGTACGTCCTCAAAGGGCTGATGGAGTGGCGGATCGGCTGGGAGCGCAAGGGGTTCCGCAACTCGAAGGGCGAGATGGTGGCCAACTTGGCCTTGTGGAAACGGCTCTTCGCGGTGGCCGATGCCCGACGGGTCTCGACGCGCTGGGTGCGCGGACACAACGGCGATCCGCACAATGAACGGGCCGATGCGCTGGCCAACAAGGCGCTGGCACTGCGGGCGAACAGCGCCGACTGAGCCCGCGGCGGCTCAGACTCAGGACAGCGCGCGTTCGACCTCGATCAGCTGGAAGCGCGCCAGCGCCAGGTTCGTGCGGTGCTTGTCGAGCAGCGCGACCAAAAAGAGATTCGGATGGCGCGGCAGCGCCCGCATCAGCTGATGCCGCGCGCCGGCTGTTGTAATGATCTCTTCAATGTGCTCGGAGAGGCCCATGTTGCGTGCCGCCTGGCGATGCGTGCGCAGCACTTGCGCGCACGCGGCGGCCGCGAGCTCGATGTCGACCGGTTGCTCCTCGCGCACTTCACGGGCGATGACGAGCCCGGTGTTGCCGTCGACGACGGCGCAGCCGAGCAGGCCGTCGAGCGACAGCATGGCCGCTAGCGCCTCGCGACCACGCGACGGATCGAGGACGGTCCGGCTGACGCGCATCACCGGTGGCGCCGCCTCGACGCCGGCGACGGCGGCACCGTTCGGTGACGTGGATGTCGCCGACACATCGCCCGACTTGCGGCCACCCATCGAGACGTCGACGGTGCCTGTGGCCTGCGCCGTCGGATCCCACCCGGGGTGCGACTTGACGCGGTTCCACATGCCGAGCATGGCGTTCCAGACCGACGACGCGCCGGTCATCGATTCGTTCAGCACGTGGACGTTCAGGCGAGCCGGCCAGACGACCGCACCGACCTTGTTGGCGATCCAGACGGCGCTCGGCGGCAGCATGAAAAGCAGATTCGGACAGCGCCAGGTCGGCAACGTCGTCGCCTGCAGCAGCGACTGCAGCAGCGCGTCGATCGAATGCGGCTGCATCGGGCCGACGATGATGGCAGTCATCTGGCTGCGTTCCATCAGTGCGATCGGGATTTCGGCGTTGTCGGGTCCTGGTGCCCGGACGTCCGCATGGCAGATGCGCAAGGTGTCCTCGTGGCGACGCACCAGCGTCGTCCGCTCGATCATCGCAAGGGTGCGCAGTGTTGTCTTCTCGCGCAGGTGCAGGCGTTCGATCGGTTGGCCGCCGGCATCGGACAGCGCCTTGATCACGGCCGATGCCCAGACGCCGACCGGGTCGAGCAAGGTGATCATCGAACTCGCGGTTTCGAGATCGGCACGGGTCGCCGCGAAGTGGTCGCGAATTGCCTGGGCCGGCGAACCGCTGACGACCAGATCGCGCGAGTGGCGATCGACCATCTGGCCGCGATCGTTGACCTCGGTGGCGACCGTTTCCATGATGGCGGTGGCTTCGAATGCGACCGGCGCCTCGCCGTCGGCCAGCGAAGCCTTCTTTCCATCGGGGTCCTTGCCGGGTCCGAGATCGCCGAACAGGGATGTGAGCACGAGTTCTCCCGAAACCGCATGACCCGGGGCATCCCGGCGACCCAACAAGCAGTCTACGCATCCCCCGGCGCCTTGCCAATTGGCGCCGGCCGCATTGCGCGAAAAAATCTCTGGTCCGTGCGGCGAGTCCAAAGACCTGAGTCCACGTCGATCGGCTGCGGCGGCGAGCATGGCCGCCTCTATGCTTGGGACCAATCTGTCATGACCTCCGCCGCTGTCGTCCCCCGTTTCATCCGATCCAAGGCGCCGCGCTGATCGGGCGGGTCGGCCAGCGCACAGCATCGGCCATTTCACGACGCGCGCGCTCCTTCGCAAGCCTCGCACGTAGATCGTGACGTCAGACCGCGCTGCGATGGCGCCGGATGCAGGTGTCGAGCACCTCACCGCCGTCGCGCTTCCACCAGTCCTCGGCGGAGAAGATCTCGACTTCTGAATAGCCGGCGAAGCCGGCGTCTTCGACCCAGCCGCGCATCTGTGGCAGATCGATCACGCCGTCGCCCATCATGCCGCGGTCGTTCAGCAGATCGCGCGTCGGCACCAGCCAGTCGCAGACATGGAACGCGAGCAGCCGCTCGCGCCCGGCCCGCTCGATCTGCGCGGCGAGCTTCGGGTCCCACCAGACGTGATAGGCATCGACCGCCACGCCAAGCGCGCCCGACCGTCCGGGGTCGAGCGCATCGCACACGTCGAGCGCCTGCTCCAGCGTGTTGATGCAGGCGCGATCTGCGGCGTACATCGGATGCAGCGGCTCGATGGCGAGCGGCATGCCGACGCTCTTCGCGTGGTCGAGGATTGCGCCGATGCCGTCCTGCACATCGGCCCGGGCCGCCCGAATGTCTTTGCTCTCAAGCTGGCCTTGCAGCGCACCCGGTAGGCCACCGACGACGAGCACGAGGCACGGCGCCTCGAGCGTCTTGGCTTCGTCGATCGCGCGCCGGTTGTCGTCGATCGCGGTCTTCCGACCCTCAGCCGTCGAGGCCGGGAACATGCCGCCGCGGCAGTAGCCCGACAGCTCGATGCCGGTCTCGCGCAGCAGTTTGGCGATGCGATCCAGGCCGACCGCCGCGACCTGGTCGCGCCACGGCGAGATCGCGCGGATGCCGCGCCGCGCGCACTCCTGGATGATGCGATCGAGCTTCCACTGCGCGCGCACCGTTGCGGTGTTGATCGACAGCCAGCGGTGATCGGTCGAGAAGTCGCGCATGCCGGGAGGAAGAGTCAGCCGTCGACGCCGTGCAGCGCCAGCAGATGCTGCATGCGGGCGACGGCCAGGTCCGGCTGCTCGATCAGGCCGGCCGCGTCGGCGAGGCGAAACAGCTCGGCAAGGTGCAGCAGCGACCGCGCGCTCTGCTGCCCGCCGACCATCGTGAAATGCGACTGGTGGCCGTTCAGCCACGCCATGAAGACCACGCCGGTTTTATAGAACCGGGTCGGTGCCTGGAAGATGTGGCGCGAGAGCGGCACGGTCGGCGCGAGGATCTCGTGGAAGCGCGCCGTGCGGCCGGCTGCCAGCTCCGACAGCGCAGCGCTCGCGGCCGGTGCGATCGCGTCGAAGATGCCGAGCAGCGCGTCGCTGTGCCGATGCGTCGGCGCACTGCCGACGTCATCGCCGGCGATCAGCTCGGCGTAGTTGAAGTCGTCGCCGGTGTACATGCGCACGCCGGGGGGCAAGCGCCGGCGCATCGCGATCTCCTTGTCCTTGTCGAGCAGCGAGATCTTGATGCCGTCGACCTTCGACAAATTCGCGCCGATCACCGCGAGCGCGGTCTCCATCGCTGCGTCGACGTCGTCATGGCCCCAGTAGCCCTTCAGCGCCGGGTCGAACATGTCGCCGAGCCAGTGCAAGATCACCGGCTCGCGAGCCTGGCGCAGCACGCGGTCGTAGACCCGCTCGTAGTCGCTCGGCTTCTGCGCGACCCGCGCCAGCGCGCGGCTCGCCATCACGATCAGGCGGCCGCCGAGGCGCTCGATCGCGGCCATCTGCTCCTCGTACGCGCGGATCACGCCGTCGATGTTCGTCGCCGCGTCGGGCGCCAGATGGTCGGTGCCGCAGCCCGACGCGACGAGGGCGCCCGGGACGTCGCGTGCTGCGTCGAGCGAGCGCCGGATCAGCTCGAGCGAGGTCGGCCAGTCGAGACCCATGCCGCGCTGCGCGGTGTCCATTGCTTCGGCGACGCCGAGGCCCATGCGCCAGAGGCGTTGCCGGTACGCGATCGTCGCGTCCCAGTCGATCGCGGCGCCGAGCCATGGATCGACCGCGGCGAGGGGGTCGGCCACGACGTGTGCCGCCGAGTAGGCGATGCGGTTGAAGCGGGGTGCTGCCGGCGCGGTCCACGCCGGACGCGTGCTGAGCACGTGGCGAGCGAGCGAGCCGTCGGACTGCGGAAGGCGTAGCGAGGGACTCATGGCGCCGTCTCCGGACTGGTGTGTTTGAGCTTCAGATCTTCAGCGCCGGCAGGTCGATCCAACGCCGATCCCTCCACGACTGCAGCGCGGCCTCGACGAGCTGGACCCCCTTGGCGCCCTCGACCAGCGTGTATTTGTACGGCTCGTTCTCGACCACATGGCGGATGAAATGCTCCCACTGGATCTTGAAGCCGTTGTCGTAGACCTGCGAGTCGGGCACTTCCTGCCATTGATCGAAGAACGGCATCGTCTGCCGCGTGTCCGGATTCCAGACCGGCCGCGGCGTCATGACGCGCGCCTGCGCGCGGCAGTCGGTCAACCCGGCAACCGCCGAACCGTGGGTGCCGTCGACGTGGAACGTGACCAGGTCATCACGGCGCACCCGGGTCGCCCACGACATGTTGAGCTGGGCGATCACCGGCTCGCCGTCGAAGCCCTTCAGCTGCGCCGTCGCGTAGGCCGCATCGTCGGCTGTTGCTTTGTACGGCTTGCCGCTTTCGTCCCAGCGCTGCGGAATGTGCGTGGTGCCGAGGCACGAGATCGACTGGATCTCGCCGAACAGGTTGTCGAGCACGTACCGCCAGTGGCACATCATGTCAAGGATCATGCCGCCGCCGTCTTCGCTGCGGTAGTTCCACGACGGGCGCTGGATCGGCTGCAGGTCGCCTTCGAACACCCAGTAGCCGAACTCGAGGCGCAGCGCCAGCATCCGCCCGAAGAAGCCGGCGCGGCGCAGCATGTCGAGCTTGCGCAAACCCGGCAGGAACAGCTTGTCCTGCACCGCGCCGTGCTTCAGGCCCGACGCCTGTGCGAGGCGGCAGACCTCGACCGCTTCGTTCAGGTTCGTCGCGATCGGCTTCTCGCAGTAGACGTGCTTGCCGGCGCGGATCGCCTGGGCGAGCAAAGTCGGCCGCATCTGCGTCGTGCCGGCATCGAAGAAGACGGTATCGCTGTGATTCGCCAAGGCTTCGTCGAGCCGCGTGCCCCAGCGTGCGATGCCGTGCGCCTTCGCGAGCGCCTCGATCTTCTCGGCGTTGCGGCCGATCAAGATCGGATCGGGCATCACCCGGTCGCCGTTCGACAGCGTGACGCCTCCTTGCTGGCGGATCGCGACGATCGAGCGGATCAGGTGCTGGTTCATGCCCATGCGGCCGGTCACGCCGTGCATGATCAAGCCGAGGGTTCGAGTGGCCATCGTGGGTCTCTGGGTTGGAGTTGCGGTGAGGGCGCGGCGCGCTTCGGTGCGGCTTAGCTCGCAGGCGCAGCGAGCGCCTCGCGCACGCCGCGCAGGTAGGCGATCGCGAACGCCGCCGAGCCGATGCCGTCGGGCACGTAGTCGAACGGCTCGACGCTGACGACACCGGCGTAACGATTGCGCTCGAGCGCGGCCAGGATCGGCGCGAAGCGCATCTCGCCCTGGCCGGGCGCGCGCCGGTTCGGGTCGTTGACCTGGATGTGCGCGATCAGGCCGGTCGGCAGCCAGCGATCGATCAGGTCCGCGATGGGCATCGCTTCGGTCGAGCCAGCTGCGCTGCAATCGATCATCGTGCGCAGATGCGGATGGTCGATGGCCTGCACGATCTCGGCTGCCGCGGCGATCGTGTTGACGAGGGTCGTCTCTTGTTTCGAGAGCGGCTCGATGCAGTAGGTGACCCCATGCGCGCCCGCGACTTCGGCGATCGCGGCCAATGCGTCCTGCAGGCGCTGCAGCGCGACCTCGGTTGAATCGCCCGGCGCGACCTGGCGCTGCTTCGGCGACCCGTGGACCAGGACCGAGCCGCCGAGCTCGGCGCACAACGCGGTCAGGCGCCGCATCACGTCCAGCGTGCGTTCACGCAGCGCCGCGTCGGGGCTCGTCAACGACAGGCCGGCCGGCTTGACCAGCAGCCAATGCAAGCCGGTCACCTGCAGGCCGAAGCTCTCGATCGTGCGGCGGATGCGCGCCGCTTCGGCGCTCGTGATGCGCTCCGGCGCTTCGGCCAGCGTGAACGGCGCGACCTCGAGACCGTCGTAGCCGAGCGCGGCGGCGACCTCGCATTGGCGCTCGAGGCTGAGCTCGGCCAGCACTTCGTTGCAGAGGGAGATCTTCATCGTTCGTCCGGTCAGGTCCGTCGTGGCTTCAGCGCGCGCAGCCCGCTCGCGAGGCCGCCGGTCACACGACGGACCGCCGCCTTGAACGCCGCAATGTAGAGCAGCAACGTGAAGATCGTGACGACCGCGAAGGCGAGCGAGATCGGCCGTGTGAAGAACGGGGCGAGGCTGCCGTCCGACAACACGAGGCCGCGCCGGAGGCTCTTGTCGAGCAGCGGCCCGAGGACGAGACCCAGCACGAACGGCGCCATCTGGTAGCCGCGCCGGCGCAGGAAGAACGCGCCGATGCCGATCAC
>Ga0070672_100000308_pt1 | contig 27646 bp, 25 predicted proteins | sample KBSM13metaG_FD_66151 | JGI IMG/M metagenome (GOLD analysis project Ga0070672, IMG submission 66151) | Miscanthus rhizosphere microbial communities from Kellogg Biological Station, Michigan, USA - KBS M1-3 metaG | ecosystem: Host-associated > Plants > Roots > Rhizosphere > Soil ... | reverse complement strand
CTGCCGCGGCCGCACGTTCAAGGAGGCCCAGTCGAACCTGTCGGTGCTGCTGTTCGCGATATCGCTGCTTCCCATCGTGCAGATGTTCCTGCAGCGTAAGGACCCCTCGTGGCTGACATGGGTTCCGGTGTCGGGCCAGTACGCGCTGCTGTCGCGAGCGCTGCGCGGCGAAGCGCTGCCATGGAGTGAGCTCCTGCAGTCGTACGTCGTTCCCGCACTCCTGACGGTCATCGCGCTCACCGCCGTTGGGCGACTCTTCTCACGCGAGTCGCTGCTCGTCGGGAGATAGGCGCAGGCGAGCTGTCGGACTCGTGCTGCCGTAGTCGTACGGCCGTGCGGCGCCTCATGATGTTCGCCCACGCATGACATAGAAAGCACCACGAGGCCGACCACCGCCGGCCGCGCCGGGACCCGCAGGCCGATGAGATTCGCGGCGCCTACGTCCGAGCCAATCCGGCCGCTCCGCTCACGAGAAAGGCGGGCATCACTCGAAGCCGGAGCCTTCGCCCGCCACTCCGCGCATCGCAGTACCGGCCGCTATGACAGGAGGGAGGTAGCGGTGCTACGCGAGCTGGCGGATCACCGCGAGCGGCGGTTGCCGCATCGTGCCGCGCGTGCCGAGCCACCCGGCGAGCGTCACGACGATCATGCCGCCGGCGATGCCGTACAGCCAGACCATCGGATTGGCCGAGAAGGGAATGTTGAAGACCCGATCGGAGAGCACGTACCCGATGGCGGTGGCGCCCGCCGAGCCCAACGTCCCGGCGAGCGCGCCGAGCACCAGGAACTCCGCGTTCTGCGCCGCCGAGAGTTGCGCGCGCGAAGCGCCGAGCGTGCGCAGGATCGCCGCGTCGAAACGGCGCTCGTCCTGCGTCGCGGCGATCGCCGCCTGTAAAACGAGCAATCCGCCGAGAAGCGTGAACAGGAACACGAACTCGACCGCTTTCGCGACCTGCCCGATGATCATCTGCACCTGCCGCAGGATCTCGCCGACGTCGATGGCGAGCACGTTCGGATACTCCTGTACGAGCGCGGAGAGCCACGCGGCCGCCTTCTGACCTTCGGGCAGGCGAACTGCGCCCAGGTAGGTCTGCGGCATCGACTCGAGCACGCCCGGCGCGAACAGCGTGAAAAAGTTCGGCCGGAAACTGTCCCACTCGACTTTGCGGAGGCTCGTGATGGCGGCGGTCGCCGGCGTGCCTGCGATGTCGAACGTAAGCTTGTCGCCGACCTTGAGGCGCAATGACTCGGCGATTCCCTGTTCCATCGAAATGCCCGCTTCGGCTCCCGTGGCGCCATCGAACCACTTGCCGGCAACGATGCGATTGGACTTGGGAAGATCGGACGCGAACGACAGGTTGAACTCGCGCTCCGCGAGGCGTCGCGACCGCGTGTCGGCATATTGCGCGGTGTCGAGTCGCTTGCCGTTCACCTCGACGAGCCGTCCGCGGATCATCGGATACAAGGGCGTCGAGACTTCAGCCCGCTTCATCGCGTTCCGCACGCCCTCGACCTGCTCGGGCAACACGTTCAGCACGAAATGGTTCGGCGCGTCGGCGGGAATGCTCGCGCGCCAGTTTTTCATGAGGTCGCCTCTTACGACGGTGAGCAGGAGCAGGGCCATGAAGCCGAGCGCCAGCGCGCCGATCTGCAGGCTCGACGCAAGCGGACGGCGCCGGAGATTCGCAAGGCCGAAGCGCCAGGTCCCGCCGCGCTGCGGCACGCGTTTCAGAAGAACGATCAGAAGCCAGGCCACGAGCGCAGTGACGACGAGCAGCCCGCCGATTCCGCCAACCATGATCGCGCCGGCTTTCGCATCCTGCGCCTGCCACGCGATCAACAGCGCGATGACGGCCGCTCCGAGCAGATACGCAACGACGCCGCCCGACTTCGGCCTCGGCAGATCGCGCCGGAGCACGCGCAGCGGCGGTACGTTCGCGAGCGCGATCAGTGGAGGAAGCGCGAATCCGAACAGCAAAATGACGCCGGTGGCGAATGCCGAAGCCGCAGGCAGTAGCCCGGGCGGCGGCAAATCGGCAGGCGCCACCGCCGTCAGCAAGGCGACGAGGAGGGTTTGTCCGAGCAGCGCGAGCGCAATGCCCGCCAAGCTCGCGATCACGCCGAGCACGGCGAACTGCAGCACGAAGAGCGCCAGCGCCTGCCGTTTCGGGGCGCCGAAGCACCGCAGCATGGCTGAGGCGTCGAGATGACGGCGCAGATACCGCGAAGCGGCAAGCGCCACCGCCACTGCCGCGAGAATCACGGCGACGAGCGCCGACAGCCCGAGGAATTGCTCCGCGCGCTCCAGCGTCTGCCGTACTTCGGGACGAAGATCGCGCACGTTCTCCATCCGCTGGCCCGCCGTGAGCTCACGTTGAAGCCACGCGAGATAGGGATCGAGCGCGCCGCGCGTCGACAGGTCCGCGACGAGCAGCCGATACGTGGCGCGATTGCCGGGCTGCATCAGATTCGTCGCCGGGACATCACCGAGGTTGATGAGCAGCCTCGGCCCAATGGCGAGGAGCCCGCTCGCAACTTCCGGTTCCTGCTGCACGATCGCCCCTACCGTGAGCGTCGCGTCGCCCACAGCGAGCGCATCGCCCACCTTGAGGTCGAGACGCGCCGCGAGGCGCGCATCCGGCCAGGCGACACCTCGTGCGGGTATGTCGCGCGCCGGCGTTCCGCTCTCGTTCGCGGCATCGACGAGCACGACCGTTCCCCGCAGCGGATAATTCGGCCCCACCGCCTTGACGTCGGCGAGCACGGCGCCGGTGCCGGGCGTGTCGCCACCGTCGCGGCGCACCATGCTGTTGAACCGCAGGACGGGCGTTGACGTGAGGCCGCGCTTGTTCGCTTCCGCCTCGAAGCGATTGGGCAGCGGCCGATCGCCCGAGATCAGCACGTCCGCACCGAGCAGCAGGTTCGCCTGAGCGCCGAGCGCGCCTTTCACGCGATCCGCGAAGAATCCAACGGTGCCGATGCTGGCCACCGCAAGGACCATCGCCGCTATGAGGATCGTGAGCTCGCCGGCGCGCCAGTCGCGCGACAGCATGCGGAAAGCCAGCCTCACGGTGTTCACCGGCGCGTCCTGTCAGTGCACGACGGCGGCATCGGCGACCAGCCGGCCGGCGGAGAGCGACAGCTTGCGCGCGCATCGCCCGGCGAGACTGGCGTCGTGCGTGACGAGGAGCAGCGTTGTTCCGTGCTCGCGATTGAGCCGGAACATGAGATCGATCACTTCCTCGCCCGTCGCGTTGTCGAGGTTGCCAGTGGGCTCATCGGCCATCAGGAGCTTGGGCTCGCCCGCGAACGCGCGAGCGATGGCAACCCGCTGCTGCTCGCCGCCTGAAAGCTGTTTCGGATAGTGAGTCGTGCGCTTGGCAAGGCCGACGCGTCCCAGCCAGTCTTTTGCGCTGGATGCGGCATCGGCGGCGCCCGCGAGTTCGAGCGGCAGCATCACGTTCTCGAGAGCCGTGAGATGCGGCAGGAGCTGAAACGACTGGAAGACGAAGCCCAGGAGCCGCTGCCGGAGCGCCGCGCACGCATCCTCATCGAGCGTCGAAAGCGCGATGCCGTCGAGCCACACATCGCCCCGCGTCGGCCGGTCGAGTCCTGCGAGAAGTCCCAGCAGAGTGGTCTTGCCCGAGCCCGACGCACCGACGACGGCCACCGCGTCCCCCGATTTGATGGCGAAACCGACGTCGTCGAGGATGGTGAGCGGGGCCTCTCCGCTCGTGACGATCTTCGTAAGCTCGACGGCTCGCAGCAGGGGCTCGGTCATCACAGGGTCGAGGTTGGGGCGTAGGCACCGGTGGCAAGTGGAGCGCGCGCGATGCGTCGCCGCATTGAATCGAAGGAACGGCACGTGCGGACGTCGGTCGAACGCCCGATTCTACCGTGCCGCTCGCCGGCGGCCCCTTGCCTGTCTACAATCGAGAGCGTCGATTCAGGATCCCGTGATGCATTCCCTCTCGTCTCCGTCCCGCCGCACGTTTCTCGGCCATCATGCGGCACTGGCCGCACTCGCCACACTGGCCGCGCTGGCGCTCGCCTGCGCGAGCGCGCCCGTGCGTGCGGGCGAGTCTCCTTCGACGCTGCTCGTCGTCGGCGATTCGATTTCGGCCGCGTACGGCCTCCCGCCCGGTACCGGTTGGGTGGACCTGTTGTCCGCGCGGATAACGGCACAGAAGCTTTCCTATCGGGTCGTGAATGCGAGCATTTCCGGCGACACGACGGCCGGCGGCCGCGCGCGGTTGCCCGTATTGCTTGCCACGCACAAGCCGGCGATCGTCGTCATCGAGCTCGGCGGCAACGACGCGCTTCGCGGTGGCAATCTCGCATCCACCCGCGACAATCTCGCCGCAATGGTCGCGGCAGTGCAGAAAGCGAATGCCAAGCCGCTCATCATCGGGATGAAGATCCCGCCGAATTACGGTGCTGCGTACGTCCGGGAGTTCGACGCGCTGTACGCGAGCGTCGCCGGCGAGGCGAAGGTTCCGCTGGTCTCGTTTTTCTTCGAGGGCTTCGGCGAGCGCAGCGATCTCTTCCAGGCCGACCGCATTCACCCTACCTCGGCGGCGCAACCCCTGTTGCTGGACAACGTCTGGCCCGTGTTGCTTCCCCTGCTGAAGTCGCGTTGATGATCGATTCTCCGACGCGGCACCAGGACAACAAGGTGAGCATCGAGCGGCTCGGCGATTTTGCGGAGCGCATCGACGTCCGCAGCCCCGCCGAGTTCGCGGAGGACCACGTGCCCGGCGCCGAGAGCCATCCAGTGCTGGACGACGGCGAGCGCGCGCGAATTGGCACGATGCACGCCAATGAATCGGCCTTCGCCGCCAGGCGCGCCGGTGCGGCCGTCGTCGCCCGTAACATCGCGTCGATGCTCGAGGCATCGTTCGCGCAAAAGCCGCGCGATTGGGCGCCGCTCGTCTATTGCTGGCGCGGCGGGCAGCGCAGCCGCTCGCTCGTTCACGTGCTGAACGAGATCGGATGGCGCGCGGCGCAGCTCGACGGCGGCTATCGCGCTTATCGCCGCAGAATCGTCGAGCGGCTGGTCGAACTTCCCGGACGCTATCGCTACCTGGTCGTCTGCGGCCTCACGGGCTCCGGCAAAAGCCGGCTGATTGGCGCCCTCGCCGAGGAAGGCGCGCAGGCGCTCGACCTCGAGGCCATGGCGCGCCATCGCGGCTCGCTCCTCGGTGACCTTCCCGATCGGCCGCAGCCGACCCAGAAGTCATTCGACAGCCAGTTGATCGAGGCGCTCGAGCGTCTGGACCCGTCGCGTCCCGTCTACATCGAATCCGAGAGCCGCAAGATCGGCACGGTGCAGCTTCCGGACGCGTTGCTGGACGCGATGCGTGCCGCCGAGTGCATCCGCGTTGTGTTGCCGCGGCCGCTGCGGGTCGCGCTGCTGAAGGACGAGTACGCCCACTTCTTCGACGACTGCGAGGCGCTGTCCGGGCGGCTCGAGCGGCTCGTTCCGATCCATGGCAAGCAGGCGATCGCCCGATGGACGGACGCCGCGAGGGCCGGCGACTGGGATACGCTCGTGAGCGAGCTGCTCGAAACTCATTACGATCCGATGTACCGGCGCTCGATCGACAGGAACTTTCCACGCATCGCCGACGCGATCGACGTCGAGCCTTCGGCGATCACTGGCGGTGCATTCCGGGCACTCGCGTGCGAGCTCGACGCGCGAGTGCGCGAGCGCGTCACTGCGTAGGCCCTGAGGAGCGGCAATGAAGAGCCATCCCTTTCGCATCGTCAACGTTTTCGCCGAGACGCCGTTGGGCGGCAATCCGCTCGCCGTTTTCGAGGATGGGCGGGGCTTCGACGATGCGACGATGCAGGCGCTCGCGCTCCAATTCAACCTGTCGGAAACGACGTTCATCCTTCCCTCGGAACAAGCGACGGCGCGCGTGCGTATCTTCACGCCGACCTTCGAGATGCCCTTCGCCGGCCACCCGACGCTTGGCACTGCCCATGTCGTTCGGGCGCTCGCGAATGCCGGCGACTCCGTCACGCTGGAGATGACCGCGGGTGTGATTCCCGTCGACGCCCGCGGTGACACGTGGATGCTGCAGGCGAATGCGCCGCGTACGCGCCCGGTTGCGGCGTCGCGCGCCGAGCTTGCCGCGATGCTGGGCGTCGCGGAGCCCGACGTCGCGCCCGACCCGGCGAAACCGCCGCTTTGGGTTGACGCCGGCGTTGAGCAGCTCGTGATTCCGCTCGCGTCGGCAAATGCGGTTCGCCGCGCCGCCCCCAAGGCCGACCTGCTGCTGACCCACGGCCGCGCGGGTAATCGTGCGATGGCCTATGTGTTCGCGCACGACAAAGAAGCGCAGGCCGCTGGACGCCGAACGGCGATGGTCGCCCGCTTCTTTTTCTCGAAGCACGGCGCGGTGGTCGAGGATCCCGGTACTGGATCGGCCTGCGCCAATCTCGGTGGATGGCTGCTCGTGCACGACGCGCCGCTGCCCCAATCGCTGTCGATTGCGCAAGGCGATGCGGTGGGAAGGCCGTGCCGGATGGGCCTCGAAGTCGGCGCGGATCGCCGGATTCGGGTGTCCGGTCGCGTGATCGAGCTCGGCCGCGGGACGGTGACGCTCTAATTACACTGTTGTCGGGGACGCGGGGCACAACCGTTGCTTGCGGCTGGCGTCGTTACCACCCGTTACAACTCCAGGGTTTCGTCGCGCCGACGTTGGTGCGACACTTCCTCGATTGAAACTAGGGTCAGGGACGAGTTTCGAGTTCGCGAGTCACGTCGCCGCACCTGGGAAATTCGTCTCTGACCCTAATTCGTGAATGAATGAAATTCGTCTCCGACCCTAATTCGCGAATGCGCACATCGCCCAGCGTCGCGCGCCTCTTGCTGCAAGCCGCAGGCATCGTCGTCATCCTCGCGACTTCGGCGACGGCGACTTTTGCCGCGGCCACCGATGTTCTGGGCTACGACGACGCGCGTCATCTGCTGGCGCGCACAGGCTTTGGTCCGACGGATGCAGAGGTTCGCGCGTATGCGCCTCTTACGCGAGAAGCCGCCGTCGCGAAGCTGCTCAAAGAGACGCGCACGGCGGCGTTGACGCCGCCGCCCGAGCAGGTCTTCGATTCCGGTCCGCTCCGCTATCCGAATCCGGAGAGCTCGACGGCGGAGGAGAAAAAAGCGTTCGCCCAGCAGCAAACGCGCGAGGGCCTCGCGCTGCGCGCGTGGTGGGTGCGCGAGATGATCGTTACACCGTCGCCGCTCACCGAGCGCATGACCCTCTTCTGGCACAACCACTTCGTGTCGAGCCAGGCCAAGGTGCGCCTCGCACGGCTCATGTACCGCCAGAACGTTGCGCTGCGCGCTCACGCCACCGCCAACTTCGGCGACCTGTTGCACGCGATGGCCAAGGACCCGGCGATGCTTGTCTACCTCGACGGCGTGCGGAGCCGCAAGGGCGCGCCGAACGAGAACTTCGCGCGCGAGGTGATGGAGCTCTTCACACTCGGCGAAGGCCGCTATGCGGAGCAGGACATCAAGGAGGCGGCGCGCGCGTTCACGGGCTGGAGCGTCGACCGGCAGAGCGGCGAGTTCCTGTTCCGGCCTCGTGTCCACGACTATGGAGTGAAGACGGTCTTCGGCAAGAGCGCGGCGTTCGATGGCGATGATGTGCTCGAGCTCCTGCTCGCGCGCCCCGAGACGGCACAGCGGGTGACCGCCAAGCTGTGGCGCGAATTCGTCTCGCCGGATCCTGATCCGACGGAAGTTCGCAGCATTGCCACGCGCTTCGCCGCGTCGCGTTACGACATCAAGACCGTGCTGTCCGATCTCCTGCTGTGCGACGCGTTCTATGCGTCCGAGAATCGCGGCACGCTCGTGAAGTCGCCGACCGAGCTCGTCGTCGGCACGATGCGCTCGTTCGCACTCGAGGCCGACGCCTCGGTCGCACTCGCGATCGCAACGGCGACGATGGGCCAGAACCTGATGGCGCCACCCAATGTGAAGGGATGGCCGGGCGGCGAAGCGTGGATCAATACCAACACGCTGCTCGCGCGGAAGCAGTTCGTCGATCGCGTGACGCGCGCCGAGGGTCAGCGCCGCACCCGCGCGGCGATGACGCCGGCAACCGATGCCACAAACCCCACTGCGAACCCGTCGATGCCGGCCGAAGGCGCGATGCGCCGCCTGTCCGGCATCGATTTCGACAGCGCGCGGTTCCTCGCCCAGTTTCCCGGGGCCACGATGAAAGAGCGCGGCCAATGGGCGCAACGCCTGCTGCTGCCGGTCGGGCCGCAGGGAGACGATCCGCCCAACGACGTCGATGCCATCGTGCGCGCATTGCTGTTCGACACTGCCTACCAGCTCAAATGAAATGACCATGGACCGACGAACATTCCTGCAATCGTCGCTCTCCGCCGCCGCCCTCCAGTCGCTCGGCGCCGCGTTTCCCTCGCTTGCGTTCGCGGCCGCGCCCCCAGTGTCGTCGACTGCCGCGAGCTATCGCAACCTGCTCGTGCTGATCGAGCTCTCGGGAGGCAACGACGGCCTCAACACCGTCGTTCCGTACGCCGACCCTGCGTATTACGCGCTGCGGCCGAAGATCGCCATCGCGCGTGACGACGTCGTCCAGCTTTCGGATCGCGCGGGCCTCCATCCTGCGCTCGCACCACTCGAGCCGCTGTGGCGCAGCAAGGAGCTCGCCGTGCTGCAGGGAATCGGCTATCCCGCACCGAACCTCTCGCACTTCCGCTCGATCGAGATCTGGGACACCGCGTCATCGAGCGACGCGTACCTGACCGACGGATGGCTCACTCGCGCGTTCGCGGCGGCGCCCGCACCGCGCGCATTCGCCGCCGACGGCATCGTGATCGGCAGCAATGCGATGGGGCCGCTCGCGGGCAGCGGCACGCGCGCGGTCGCGCTGTCGAATACCGACAATTTTCTGCGGCAGGCCCGCCTCGCGGCGCCGGGCGGCGAGCCGCGCAACCGCGCCTACCGCCACATCCTGACCGTCGAGGCGGACATCGTGCAGGCAGCGATGAAGCTCGACACTCGCCACGCGTTCGCGACCGAGTTTCCGCAAGGCGCCTTCGGCAACGCGATCAAGACCGCCTGCCAGGTCATCGCGAGCCCGTCCGGCGTTGCCGTCGTCCGGCTGAGCCTCGCGGGATTCGACACGCACGGCGCGCAGGCGCCGACGCAGATGCGGCTGCTCGGCGAGCTCGGCCGCGGCATCGTCGCGCTCAAGTCCGCGCTCGATGAGCTCGCACGGTGGAACGACACGCTGATTCTCACGTATGCGGAATTCGGCCGTCGTCCGCGCGAGAACCTGTCGGCTGGAACGGACCACGGCACCGCGAACACGCACTTCGCGCTCGGCGGCCGGGTGAACGGCGGCTTCTACGGCGAGGCGCCGATGCTCGATCGCCTGTCGGGCGACGGCAATCTCGCGCATGCCCTGGATTTTCGCGAGGTGTACGCGACGGTGCTCGAGCGCTGGTGGGGCCTTCCGTCGCAGCCCACGCTCGGCAAGCGCTTCGCCCCGGTGCCGTTCGTCAGGGCGTAGTCAACCGGCGTCCGCGCTCCAGGCGTCGAGGAACTGCCGCCAATGCGGCGCGCCCGTGGCCGCGATGCGCTCACGCGCAAACGCCATCTCCTGCTCGTACTCGCCTCCCGCCAACTCGCCGCGCAGACGGCGGAATCGCAGGTACAGGAGATAGGTGTTCATCACGTCGGTTTCGCAATAGCGGCGCACGTCGTCGCGGCGGCCGGCCGCGATGGCGGCAGGCACTTCGCCGCCGTCCATCCCTAGCTTGCCGGGGAATCCGCAAAGCCGGGCCATGGCGTCGAGTCCCGCGGATGCCCGCAGCTGGTACATCGACAGCACGTCCATGAGATCGAGATGGCGCGTGTGATAGCGCGAGAGGTAGCTGTTGAACTTGAACTCGCGATCCTCGTCGCCCCAATCCCAGTAGCGCGCCGCCGACACGCCGTGGATCATCGCGCGATAGCTCAGCACGGGCAGGTCGAAGCCGCCGCCGTTCCACGACACGAGCTGCGGCGTGTGCTTGTCGATCAAGTCGAAAAAACGGCGGATCAACTCGGGCTCCAGATCCTCCACCGTGCCGACCGAGCCGATTCTGAAGCCGTTGTCGTCGCGCAGCGCGCACGCGATGGCCACGACCTTCTGATAGGGAAGCGGAAGGAAGTCCGAGCCACCGTGCGCGCGCCGCTTCTGGATCACGGACTCGACCACGTCCGCATCGGACAAGTCGGAAGGAAGCGAATGCACGCGGCGTAGACCGGCCGCATCCGGCACGGTCTCGATGTCGAACGCGAGGATCGGCGTCACGTGTGGCCGGGATGGCGGTGAACGAAGCTCAGCCGGGGAAGACGCCCGTCGACAGATAGCGATCGCCGCGGTCGCAGACCACGAATACGATCGTCGCGTTCTCGACTTCGCGCGCGATGCGCAGCGCGACGGCGCAGGCTCCGCCGGCCGATACGCCGCCGAAGATGCCCTCTTCCGTCGCCAGGCGGCGCGCCATCTCTTCGGCCTCCGACTGCGAGACCGATTCGATCCTGTCCACCCGGGACGGATCGTAGATTTTGGGCAGATAAGCTTCGGGCCACTTGCGGATCCCGGGAATTTGCGAGCCTTCGTCGGGCTGCGCGCCAATGATGCGGACGGCGGGATTCTTTTCCTTAAGGAACTGAGAGACGCCCATGATCGTGCCGGTTGTTCCCATCGCCGACACGAAGTGCGTGATCGTGCCGCGCGTGTCGCGCCAGATCTCGGGCCCCGTCCCGCGATAGTGCGCGAGCGGATTGTCCGGGTTTGCGAACTGGTCGAGGATGATTCCCTTGCCTTCGTCGCGCATCCGCTCCGCGAAATCGCGCGCATGCTCCATGCCGCCGGCCTTCGGCGTAAGAATGAGCTCGGCGCCGTACGCGCGCATCGCCTGGCGCCGCTCGACCGAAAGGTGATCGGGCATGACCAGGATCATCCTGTAGCCCTTCATCGCCGCGACCATCGCGAGCGCGATCCCCGTGTTGCCGGACGTCGGTTCGATCAGCGTGTTGCCGGGCCGGATGTCGCCGCGGCGCTCCGCTTCGACGATCATCGAAAGCGCCGGCCGGTCCTTCACCGACCCCGCCGGGTTGTTGCCTTCGAGCTTGCCGAGGACGATGTTGGTCCCGGCGCCGGGCAATCGAAGGAGGCGAACGAGAGGCGTGTTACCGACAGTCGATTCAAGCGTAGGGTACATGGGTGGCAACGTGTCGCGATGAAGCTATTGTAGCGGAGGCACGCACGTCCGCCGCCACACGAAGGCGCACGTCGCGCGCTCGGGGCGAAGCGGGAATGTCGCGTTGCCACGACGAGTCGGCTCAGTGGAGCGATCGAGGATCGGCGCAAGGGCGAGCGCAGAAAACATGAGCCCGACCAGCAGAACCAGCAGCCGTTTCATCGAGGCCTCCCAGAGAGTTGAGTCGTGCGCCGCACGGGCGACCGCAATGCTTAGGGGCGCGATGCGATGACGCGAAGCCCACGTTACCCATGGGCCGGTCGGACCGATGCGCGCACGCCCTTCTCTCTGGGAAAACCTTTGGGCGACTAAAGTCAGGGCTTGCGGTTCGTAGAGTCGTCGCCCTTGCCCGTCGAGCTGACCGCGCCCTTCGCCATCCGCTGCGGGGACGAGGCGTCCGCGGGCTTCGACGACCCATCGGCCGGCTTTGCCGCTGTCTTGGCCGACGCGCCGACGACCGTCAGGTCGCTCTTGATATTCTCGTAACGCTTGGCGCCGATGCCCTTGACATCCTTTAGCTCCTCGATCGACTTGAACGCGCCGTTCTTGCTGCGATAGTCGAGGATCGCCTGCGCCTTCGCCGGGCCAATGCCGGGCAGCGCGACGAGCTCGTCCTTGGTTGCCGTGTTGAGATTGACGGCGGCGGTAGCGGTGAGTGAGCACAGCGCCAACGCGAATGCCAGTACCAGTCGCTTCATAGTGCCTCCAACGTGAGGGGGTTGTGTGCGGCGGCGACAACGCATCGCCTTCGCACCCGCAACTTACGTGGAGGAGCGGCTCGCGGAAATCAGCCGTTCGATGTAGCGCGGAACGCCTTCCTCGATCGACTGCATCGGCGCCGCATAACCCGCCGCCCGCAGTCGTGACAAGTCCGCTTCGGTGTAGCTCTGGTACTTGCCCGCGAGCGCAGAGGGCATCGGGACGTAGCGGATGACGCCGGCTTCGACGAGCTCCGCAGTCGATCGCGGCGCCTCGCCTGCCGCGGCGCGACAGGCGTTGACGGTCGCCGTCGCAACGTCGTTGAACGTCGCCGCGCGTCCGCTGCCGAGATTGAAGATGCCGCTTCGCTCGGGGTGATCGAGAAAGTCGAGGTTGACGCTGACGACGTCGTCGACGGCGACGAAATCGCGGCGCTGCTCGCCGTTACCGTAGCCGCCCGAGCCTTCGAACAGGGACACGTGCCCTTCCGCGCGATACTGGCTGCAGAAGTGCCACGCGACCGATGATCCCCGTCCCTTGTGCTGCTCGCGGGGGCCATAGACGTTGAAGTAGCGGAATCCGGCGATTTGCGCCGTGCGCTCGCGCAGCAGCCTGCGGACGTACTGATCGAAGAGGAACTTCGAGTAGCCGTACACGTTGAGCGGCGCCTCGAACGAGCGCTCCTCGCGGAACGTCGCGCTTCCCCCGTAGACCGCCGCGCTCGACGCGTACAGGAACGGCACGTCGTTGCTCTGGCACCAATCGAGGAGCCCCACGGAATACCGGTAGTTGTTGCGCATCACGTAGCGGCCGTCGGTTTCCATCGTGTCCGAGCACGCCCCCTCGTGCACGACGGCCGAGATGTCGTCGTCGAAGTCGCCGTCGGCAAGGCGCGCAGCGAACTCGTCCTTGTCGACGAACTCGTCGATTTCGCAATCGACGAGATTCGCGAACTTGTCGGCGTGCGCCAGATTGTCGACGGCCACGATCTCGCGGACGCCGCGCCGGTTCAGCGCCTTGACGAGATTGGCGCCGATGAACCCCGCGGCCCCGGTGACGACGATGCGCATGATTCGGGCTGCGTCAGCGTGCGGCAGGCCGCCCGAGAGGCGCTGTCCCGCATGCGTCGCATCGTGCGCTCGGCCGACGCCGGGGAACGCAGTGAGCGCAAGCGTCGTTCATCTCAGATCTCGAAGTCGACGCGGTCGACGTTGCTCACGATGAACGACACCCGCGCCGTGACGCCGCACAGGAGCTCGTAGCCGACCGTTCCGGCGGAACGAGCGACTTCGTCGACGGGCAAGCCGTCGCCCCACAGGGTCACGGGGCTGCCGATCGCGGCATCCGGTAGATCGGAGAGGTCGACCGTCAGCATGTCCATCGAAACGCGGCCCGCAAGACGCGCCCGCTTTCCCTGTACGAGCACGGGCGTGCCGTAAGGCGCATGGCGCGGATAGCCGTCCGCATAGCCGCAGGCGACGACGCCGATGCGGCCGGCGCGCGTCGCGGTATACGAGCCGCCGTAACCGACCTGCGCGCCGGGCTCCAGCGATTGCACGGCGATGATCTCCGAGCGCAGCGTCATCACCGGCCGCACGCCGATCGAAGCCGCCGCATCGGACGCGAAGGGCGACGCTCCGTAGAGCATGATCCCGGGCCGCACGATCTCGCCGCCGATCTCGGGGTAGCGGGCGATGCCGGCAGAGTTGCAAAGCGAGCGCGGATACGGCATTCCCCGGCACGCGGCGTTGAATGCGGCGAGCGGCTTCTCGATTCCGTAGTCCTCATCCGCGCGAGCGAAGTGCGTCATCAGCCGCAGCACGGCGACCGACGGGCAGTTGTTGAGGCGCTCGACCGTCTTCACGACCTCGGTCACGGCGATGCCGAGGCGGTTCATTCCGGTGTTGATCTTGATGAAGACTTCGATCGGCTGCTCGAGCCGCGTGCGCTCCAGCATTCGCAACTGGCCCTGGTTGTGCACGACAACGGCCAGCCGGTGATGCGATATTTCGGGAAGCTCGTCGCGCGTGAAGAATCCCTCGAGCAGCAAAATGCGCTTGGCATAACCTGCAGCGCGCAGGCGGATTGCAGTGTCGAGCTCGACGAGCGCCAGGCCTTGCACAGCGTCGAGGGCGGGCAGCACGCGCATGATCCCGTGTCCGTATGCGTCCGCTTTGACGACGGCGAGCACTTCGGCGTTCGGCGCAAGCTCCCTCGCCCGGGCGATGTTCGCGCGCAACGCGGGAAGGCTCAAGTGAGCGTGGAGCGGTCGGGGCATCGATCAGGGTCGTAACGCGACACGGGCAGTGGACGCGTCCGAGTGCGCCGGCAGGCGCGCGCGGATTCTCCCGCCAAGGCAATCATGGTATAAAGCGCGGGCCGCGGGCAACACCTAACAATTATATCCAATGCTCGCGTTCACGACGCGTTTCGCTGCTTTCGCTTAAGCGCCGGCACGTCGCGGAGGACGACGCGGAGGACGATGAAGTCCGGCTTCTACACGATCATGGCGGCGCAGTTTTTCAGCTCGCTCGCCGACAACGCGTTGCTGATCGCCGCGATCGCGCTGCTGCGCGATCTCAATGAACCGGGGTGGATGACGCCCGGTTTGAAGCAGAGTTTCGTGTTGTCGTACGTCCTGCTCGCTCCGCTTGTCGGCGCGTTCGCCGACTCGATGCCGAAGGGCCGGGTGATGCTCATCACCAACGGCATCAAGATCGTCGGCTGCATGCTGATGCTGATCACCGTCCACCCGCTGGCGGCTTACGCGATCGTCGGTTTCGGCGCGGCCGCGTATTCGCCGGCCAAGTACGGGATCCTCACCGAGCTGCTGCCGCCGCAACAGCTCGTCGTGGCGAATGGCTGGATCGAGGGCACGACGGTGGCGTCGATCATTCTCGGCGTGCTGACCGGCGGACTGCTGATCGGCCCGCGAGTGGCGACGCTGCTGCTCGGCATCAACGTTCCGTACATCGACACCGGCATCGAGACGCCGCCCGAGGCCGCGATCAGCGTGATCATGGTCTTCTACGTCATCGCGGCGGTGTTCAACGCCTTCATCCCGAACACCGGCGTCGACCACCGGATGGTGAACCGCAATCCGCTCTTCCTGATCGGCGAGTTCGCGCACTGCGTCTCGCTGCTGTGGCGCGACAAGCTGGGCCAGGTGTCGCTGGCGACCACGACACTGTTCTGGGGCGCCGGTGCCACGCTGCAGTTCATCCTGATCGACTGGGCCGCGAGGGCGTTGGGACTCAATCTGTCGCAGTCGTCGATGCTGCAGGGCGTCGTGGCCGCCGGCATTGCGGTCGGCGCCGTGATCGCCGCGCGCTACGTGTCGCTGCGCGGCGCCGTCAAGGTGCTGCCGGTCGGCGCGACGATGGGCCTCATCGTGATCTCTATGATCTTCGTCACGCAGCCCTCGACGGCGATGGTGCTGATGGTCGCGATCGGCGCCTGCGCCGGCTTCTTCGTGGTGCCGATGAATGCGCTGCTGCAGCATCGCGGCCACGTGCTGATGGGCGCCGGCCATTCGATCGCCGTGCAGAACTTCAACGAGAACATCGGGATCCTCGCGATGGTGGGCATCTATTCGCTGATGCTCTCCGCAGGCCTCGACATCCAGACGGCCGTCGTGCTGTTCGGCCTGTTCGTGTCGGGCACGATGGTGCTCGTGATGTGGCGGCACAGGAGAAACCAGGCGCGCGGGGATCTTCTGCACCTCATCGGCAGCGACGCCCACTCGCCGCACATCGCGACGGGCCGCACCGCGCGCACTGACGGCGCGCCTCCCACCTAAAGCAACACTGGACGGTCCGAAAGCTCGTTGCCCGCCGGCCGCCCCTCGCGCGGAAAGTGGCGGACAAGGAGCGCATTGATCTCGGCGAGTCCCGCTTCAACGCCTTCGCCGAATTTCCCGTTCCGGAACGCTTTCTCCATGGTCCGGCAGACCTTCTCCCACGCCTCGGTGCCGACCCGCGCATGGATGCCGCGATCGGCGACGATCTCGACGTCGCGGTCGGCGAGGAGCAGGTAGACAAGCACACCGCAGTTCTCGGCGGTATCCCAGACCCCGAGCGAGCCGAAGACCTCGAGGGCGCGTTCCCGAGGCTGCGTGCCGTGAAGCACTCGCCCGAACGGCAGCGCAGCCTCGACGGCAAAGCGCAGCTGGCCCCGATGCTCGCTCTCGCCGGCGGCGATCAGCGTCTCGATCCGCTCGAGCGATTTCTGCGGAAACGTCCGTCGCACGGTCGCGCGATCGGTGCAAAGGTGACGGAAGAGGCGGCGAAACGGGTGGCGGCTCGTCATGAATGTTCTCTCACCAGCTTCCGGATGAGCCGCCGCCGCCAAAGCTCCCGCCGCCGCCGCTAAAGCCGCCGCCGCTTCCGCCGCCACCAAAGCCGCCGCCGCCCCAACCCCCCCCGGTGGGGATCCAACCGCCGCCGCGATGCGCAGTGCCGCCGCCCATGCCCATCGCAGCCATGAAAATGAACGCGACGATGGCGCCCAGGATTCCGAACAGGATCGATCCCGCGAGGAACCATACGAAAGCGCCGACGGAAGCGCCACCGACCAACGAGCCCCCGAAGCGCCCGAACATGCTGCGCAGGATTCCGCCGGCGACCGGTACCACGAAAAAAAGGATCAGGAGGATCTGCTCGAAGCCGATTCCGCCGCCGCGAACTTTCCTGGCGATCTCGTTCGCCGGCGACGAGGCGGTCCTTTCGCCGGCGACCGTAGTGATGATCCGGTCGACGCCGGCATTGATTCCTTCGGCGAACTTTCCTTCGCGGAAGGCCGGTGCGACGCTCTCGCGGATGATGCGATTGGCGATCACGTCGGGCAGCACGCCTTCCAGCCCGTAGCCGACTTCGATCCGCATCTTGCGGTCGTTCTTGGCGATGAGGAACAAGGCGCCGTTGTCCTGTCCCTTGCGGCCGATCTTCCACTTCTCCGCGACGCGCAGCGAGTACGCCTCGATCGGCTCGGGCTGCGTCGTCGGTACGAGCAACACGGCGAGCTGGTTGGAGGTGCGCGACTCCCAATCCGCAAGCTTCGCTTCCAGCGCCTGCGTCTCAGACGCCGTCAACGTCTGCGTGAGGTCGGTGACGCGCGCGGCGAGCGGCGGGATGGGCAGGAGCCCGTCCGTGCCGGCCTCCCACGCCTGTGCGGCAAGGCCGCTCGCCGACCAAAGCCCGGCGGCGACGAGAAGCGCTGCCGCGCGCGCGATGCTCATGCAGTCGTTCTACTTCTTCGGCGTGTCGCCGGCGGTTCCCGTGGCCGGGGGCGTCGCCGGTGCAGCGGGCGCGGCGGGAGCCGCTGGCACCACGCTCGGCGGCGCGCCAGGCTTGCTGAAATCGACCTTCGGCGGCGCGCTGATCGCCGCCTCGTTCTCTACAGTGAACGTCGGCTTCACGTCCATCTTGAAGACCATCGCCGTCAGGTTGGTCGGGAACTGCCGGACCGTCGTGTTGTACTCCTGTACGCTCTTGATGTAACGATTTCGCGATACCGTAATGCGGTTCTCAGTGCCTTCGAGCTGAGCGGTCAAGTCGCGGAACAGCGCGTCGGACTTGAGCTGCGGATAGTTCTCCGACACCACGAGGAGCCGCGACAGAGCGCCCGTGAGCTCCCCCTGGGCTTTGATGAACTTCTGGAACGCGACGGGATCGTTGACCAGCTCGGGGGTCGCCTTGATCCCGGCGACGTTCGCACGAGCATTGGTGACTTCCGTCAGCACCTTCTCTTCCTGCGCCGCGTAGCCCTTGACGGTGTTGACCAGGTTCGGCACGAGGTCGGCGCGCCGCTGGTACTGATTGAGCACTTCGGACCAGGCAGCCTTGATGCCTTCATCCTGCCGCTGCAGGTCGTTGTAGCCACATCCCGCAAGCGCGAGCGTGGCGAAGAGCGCGAGCAGCCCAGCGATTTTTCTGATCATGGTTCCTCCGGACTAGAGTCTGTGCACACCATGGGCACAAACGTGAACGGGTGGCATGGGCCCCCCGCAAGGCGCACGACGAAGCGAAGACGGGCGCGACCGCCGCGAAAGGTTGGGCCGGCGAGCGCCAATGCAAGCGGGAGCGACAATTTGCGAGGCACCCTGGTCAAGTCGCTTCGGCGGACGCGGTGGCGACAGCCCCGTGGCGCAGCGTGCGCCGGGCGAATAGAAGATCCTCCCACGCCTTTTGCTTGTCGGGCAGGTTGCGCAGCAGGTAAGCAGGATGGTAGGTGACGACGAGCGGAACGCCCGCGTAGCGATGGACGCGCCCGCGCAGGCTCGCAATGGTTGCCTCGACATCGAGCAGCGTGGTCGCGGCGCTCTTGCCGAGCGCAACGATCACCTTCGGGCGGATTAGCGCGATCTGGCGATCGAGGTACGGACGGCAGGCGTCCACTTCGCGCGGCTCCGGCGCCCGGTTGTTCGGCGGCCGGCACTTGAGAACGTTGGCGATGTAGACGTTCTCGCCCCGCTTCATCCCGAGCGCGGCGAGCATGTTGTCGAGGAGCTTGCCCGCCTGCCCCACGAACGGCTCGCCGCGCGCATCCTCTTCCGCGCCGGGCGCCTCGCCGACGAAAAGCCATTCGGCGCGCACGTCGCCCACACCGGGAACGCTCTTCTTCCGGGTGCGCGCGAGGCCACAGGCGACACAGGAATCGACGTCGGGCGCGAAGCCGGCCCAATCGAGACGGGCGATGCGGACGATGCGCGCGCCATCGTCCTCCGGAGTGTTCGCGCGTGCGGCGGCGCTGTGGTGAAGCGGGCCGGCATCGCGAACCAACGCCGGCTCCCGCACCGCGATGGCCGCATCCACGCCAAGCCCCATCCGCTCGCGCCGGCGCCAGGTCGGCGCGAGCCCGAGCGTGCTCATGATCTCGTCGTGGTGTGGCATCGGTGGCGTCACTCGACCGCAGCGCGAGAGGCTAGCGCGCGACGCATCACGATCGCGTCTTCGCGCGGCGCGCTGGCCGAAGCGCCCGGATAGTAATCGATCCGGCGCGCGACGGGGCAAAAGCCTTCCGCTTCATAGAGCCGGATGGCGGGAATGTTCGACGTACGTACTTCGAGGAAGATCTGCTCTGCGCTGACGTTCCGCGCGTCGTCGACGAACAGCCGCAGCAGCGCGCGCCCGATGCCCTGGCGGCGGGCGTCGGGCACGACGGAGAGATTGAGGACCTGCGCTTCCCCCGGCGCCAGCATCAGCACGCCATAAGCGACGATCCGGAAATCGCGTTCCCCGACGCGCGCCGAGTAACCGGCGGTGAGCGCATCGCGAAAATTCCCGATCGTCCACGGCGCAACATGGATCTGCGCTTCGAGTGCCGCCACATAGACGAGATCGCCGACACGCAGCGGCCGCCACTGCGGCTCTGGACCCCGACTCTGTCGCAACGGTGTCGCCACGGGTATGAGCGGCTGTTATAGACGAACGCCTTGCGCCTGCTCGACGGCGGTCAGCGCGACTCGCTGCCGCACGTACATCGGCGCGGCGTCGGCCGCGGCCACGCCCTTTCCGGCAATGAGCCGCGGCAAGGCAAGCTCGCCAATCGATCGCGCGGTCGGCCGCGCATCGGCCGCGACGTGCGCAAGCGCCAAGTCGACGGCGAGCGCGGGATATGCGGCGAAGCCGTTGCCGGCACCGGCCCACGCGTCATCGGATGGCCGGCGTACGTCGCCCGGCGACGTCACCGACGGCGTGGCCGATTCCCGCCATTCGTCACCAATTCGCGTGTAGGCGGCAACGTACACTTCGCGCATCCTCGCATCCAGGCAACCGAGGACATTGGACCAGCCCCGCGTGCGGTGCGCCTCCTGGGCGAGCGCCTCGAGCGTGGCGACAGGCAGCACGGGCAGATCGGCGCCGAGCGCCAACCCCTGCGCGACACCGCAGCCGATGCGAACGCCGGTGAACGACCCCGGCCCCGCACCAAAGGCGATGCCGTCGAGATCGCAAAGCATCCATCCGACGTCCGCCAGCGCCTGCTGCACCATCGGAAGCGCGCGCTCCGAGTGCATCTGGCCGGCGAGCTCGTCGAGGCAATGCCAAGTTTCTCCGTCGCCGACGGCTACGCTGCACCATTCGGTAGACGCGTCGAGAGCGAGGATGCGCATCCGTGAAATTCTACTCGACCCATGTCGAAGCCGCCCTGGGCCGCCGCCGCGCCGCGTAAAATTGCGCGCCATGTCTGCTTTCACTCAGGACGTCGCCCCAAACGCTCAAGCGCGTGCCGCTGCGCAAAGCGCTGCGCCCGCCCGTCCGCCTTGGATCGTTGCGAACGTCGTTTCGCTCGACCAGGAAGGGCGCGGCGTCGCCCGTATCGACGGCAAGGCCGTGTTCGTGGAAGGCGCCCTGCCGGGCGAAACAGTGGCGATCACCTACCTCAAGAGGAAGCCGACGTTCGATCTCGCACGCGCCGATGCCGTGCTCAAGTCGAATGCGGCGCGGGTCGAGCCGCGGTGCCCGCACTTCGGAATCTGCGGCGGCTGCTCGCAACAGCACTTCGACGCCGCGGCGCAGGTCGCAGCGAAGCAGCGCACGCTCGAGGATGCGCTGTGGCGTCTTGGCCGCGTGCGGCCTGCATTGCTGTTGCCGCCAATCCACGGGCCGTCGTGGCGCTACCGGCATCGGGCGCGTCTGTCGGTGCGGCATGTCGCGAAAAAAGGCGGGATCCTGATCGGCTTTCACGAAAGAAAGTCGAGCTACGTCGCCGACATGCGCTCGTGTGAGGTGTTGCCGCGCAAGATCTCGGATCTCCTGCCAAAGATGCGGGACCTGATCGGCGGGCTCACGATCCGCGACCGCGTGCCGCAGATCGAGCTGGCCGTGGGCGATGGCGAGAATCCGGCGCACGTACTGGTGCTGCGGATTCTCGAGGCGCTCGCTCCCGAGGACGAAGGCGCGTTGCGCGCGTTCGGCGCCGAGCACGGGGTGCGATTCTTTCTGCAGCCGGGCGGCCCCGGGACTGCGGCGCCGCTGGACCCGGACGAGCCCGCCCTCGCCTACACGCTGCCGGAGTTCGATCTCGCGTTCCCCTATTCACCGACCGAGTTCACGCAGGTGAACCCGTCGATCAACCGCGTGCTGGTGCGGCGGGCGATCGCTCTCGTCGATCCCCGTCCGGGCGAACGGATCGCCGACTTTTTCTGCGGGATCGGCAACTTCACTCTCCCGCTCGCGCGGCTTTGCGGCGCGGCCGTGGGGGTCGAAGGCAACGCGGGGCTGGTCGCGAGGGCGACGGAGAATGCCGCGTTCAACGGCCTCGCCGGAAAGGCGACGTTCCGCGTCGCCAACCTGTTCGAGGCCACTCCGGAAAGCTTCGAGGCGCTCGGTTCACTCCAGAAGATCCTGGTGGATCCGCCGCGCGAAGGAGCGATCGAGCTCGTGAAGTCGCTGCCCGGAGACGGTTCCCCGCAGCGCATCGTCTACGTGTCGTGCAACCCGGCGACGCTCGCGCGCGATGCTTCGGTGCTCGTCCACGATCACGGCTATGAGCTCGTGGCGGCGGGCGTGGTCAACATGTTTCCGCACACGTCGCACGTCGAGTCGGTCGCGCTCTTTACGCGCTGAAGCGAGGAGCGCGCGCAAAAAAAACGGGGCGACGTCGTCGCCCCGTTCTCGGCTTTGCGGTGGCAGTGGGTCAGTCGCGCTGCCCCGAAAAGATCAGCAGCAGGTTGAGCAGGCTGACGAAGATGTTGTAGACGTCGAGGAACAGGTTGAGCGTCGCCATCACGTAGTTCGTCTCGCCGCCGCGCACGATGTTGGTGAGATCGTGCAGGAGGTAGAGCGAGAAGATCAGCACGGCGACCGCCGAGATCGTCACCGACAACGCCGGAATCTGCAGGAAGATGTTGGCGAGCGACGCGACGATCAGCAACACGAGCCCGACGAACAGGAACTTGCCCAGGAAGGCGAAGTCGCGCTTCGTTACCGACGCGTACCCGGCGAGCGAGAAGAACACCGCGGCCGTCAGCCCGCCGGACAGCGCCACGAGCTGACCGCCGTTGCGGAATCCCGCCGCGACCGTCAGGATCGGTGTCAGCATAAGGCCGGCGATGAACGTGAAGCCGAACAGCGCGAGCACGCCCCACGCGCTGTCGCGCAGCCGCGTGACGACGAACAGCGAGCCGATCATCACGCCGAACATCAGGAGCGGTGTCATGATGGGAGCGGCCTTGAACAGCGAAATGAAATTGAGCTGCATGCCCAGGAGCGCCCCGGCGATCGTTGGCAGCATCGACAGGGCGAGCAGCCAGTAGGTGTTGCGCAGTACGCGATGGCTGTCGACTGCGGTGCTCGCCCCGCCCGCCGTCTGCTGCGGCAGCGATTGATTCGTGCCAGGCACCATGATGGGTTCAAATTTGCGATCCATGCTGTCTCCTCTTTCACTGAACGGTCCAAGCGGACCGCGCTTAGACTAACAGAACCTCGCCGCCGTTCAACCCGGTTTCGCTACGGCGGCAACCGCTTCCGGGCTGCTAAGATGGCACCGGTGGCCGTGAAATCAATCACGGATTGCAAAACGCAACGCGCAATCGCGGAAGGTTGGCAGAGTGGTCTAATGCACCGGACTTGAAATCCGGCGTGTCGGCAACGGCACCGTGAGTTCGAATCTCACACCTTCCGCCAAAGCCGAGGTTCCTTGGGTGCCCAACGTCGCGGTCGCGGCTCGATCTGGGCACTTAGCCGCCCGAAACCAGTTTGGGTCCGACTGGAGGGGTACGCTCTCGCACGAGCCGGAATAACCCTTGATGCCACAATGCCGGGATGGCCGCCGACCTTGCACAGGTGAAGGATGCGCTTGAGGGTCTCACGGATATAGAACTCCGTGCGCTCCGGTTGGCCTCGAGCCGGACGCCTAGAATGACGTCAGGGCTGCGCTGGATCCAGGCCGCTTGCGATTGGGAGATCAGTCGCCGGCTCGGCCGCTCCTATGATCTCCGCGCACCGAACGCCGCAATGGATCCGTCCGAAGCTGGGTTGTGGATCGACGCGGTGACCGCAATGCGGACATCGTTCGCCAGTGGTGAAGCGGCGACGGCCGTGCTCAAATTCCTGGATGCGGTGGCGGCGCTGTTCGCCGCCCATGGTTGGAAGCCTTAGCAAATGCTCAACCGACTGATCAGTAGGTTGCCGCGAAAGGCCCGACTTCGGTAGTTCATATCGACGTCAACTTGCCGTTGCTCAAATAGAACATCCGCTTTTCGCCGCTCGGCGATTCGCAGTTCATCTGCATAGGCGTTTCGCTGCCGGCACCGAAGGATTCCGTCGCATAGTATTTGGCGGAAGGCTCGGTCTTGCGAGCCTGGTCGGACGTCATCGGGGTGGTCCGGTCGATCGTGGCCGGCGCGTCCTTGCGATGGCTGTTGCCGTCGGTCGCGCCTCCTTCGGTCCTCTCATCCGCGCGCTTGACGACACTCGAGGGGCGATCACGGTCGTTGTGGACCGGTTTCACGGACTGCGTGTGGTCCTCCATATGGGCAGGATTGCCGGCACCTTGGTCCGATGCCGATATCCCCTTGGGCGCGAGCTCGCCTGTCGGCACGGTAATGCGGACGTCGTTTTCGTTGCCTTCGCGGCAGGGCCGGTCCTGATAGACTACGCCCTTGGCCGTCGTGCACTTGAAAATCGCATTGGCCGGACCGGCGAATGCGGCTGTGGCGAGCGCCACAAACAGCACAGTTGTAGCTCTCATCGCGTACTCCTCGACATGACGAAATCCCCTGTAAGGTGTCGGCCTTAAAGCCTCGTAGAGAAGTCAGCAAGAAGCGAGCCATCCGGCCCAACAGCGACGTGAATTGTCCTCGCGAGAATGAGGGTTCGGATTTCAACCGCTAGAGCCGGGTATCAGCAACGCGAACGGATGCGAATTCACCATCTGGGCCGGGTTCGATCAGCGTGTCCGCCGTCGGTGTACCTTACAGCTCATGCGCGGCCCTTCGGCAGCAAATTCACAACACTTTAATTATTATAGATAAAGCCACGCGGGAACGATCATTGCTTGGCAGAATTCAAACTTAGAAATATCGAAAACACCACGAGCCACACATTTCACCTTGATTCTCGAACATTGCGAAAATTTGACGAAAGCGAAATGGTTCAGCGCAATGTCATGTAGCGCGGGGCGTCAGATGTCTGCCCTCCCGGCTCGCTGAGTCCAGCGGTAGTGCGTAGCTTGAAACGAGTAACACGAAGTCAGTTAGCCGCGCCCGTTTGGCTGGCTATTCGGGGATGCTTACTTATATTTGTTCAAGCGGCTCCAATGCCGCAAAGGGCAGAAGTGGTCCATGAGTCTTAGCTGGGTTCTGTTGGGTCTCGTCGGCTGGGGGCTCGGGCTGGTCGTAGTACTCGCGCTCTTCCGCATGTCGGGTGAGCAGGACCGCGCAGCGCGCCACGAACAAAAACGGCTTGACCCATACTCCGACGTAACCATCACGCGGGCAGGCGACGCCTAACCGCGCTGCCGGCGTTCAACCGCGCGTGTCGGAAACTTTCGCACTTCGGTAGGGCTAAGGCGACCATCGGCGAGTCCGGTGGCATGCGTACATGAACACGGCGGGCGTGCGCCCGCCGATTCGCATTCCGCACTGCCATTCTACTTGTCGTTCTTGAACTTCCAGTAGGTCTTGCGCCGAATTGGCTTGGGGTCGATCGGAGGTGTGCCGGCCTCGAACGCAGACCGGCGCTCACCGCATCCAAGACAGACGGGCACGATCGTTCCTCCGATGTTGACGAGGCCCGCCACCGGCGATGGCGGCAACCCACCGCTCGTCAGGACCTGCGAATACACGTCGTCGCCCGAGCCGGCACCTCCCGGCGCTCGACTGCCCGAGCCATCGAGGAAGCTCATCGCATACGATCGGGATTCGCCGAGGTCGGCCTTGCAAGCAGCTTGAGTGATTGGCTTGTTCGTCGCGAAGTAGACGACGCCACCGATCGTCAGGGGCGCATTGACAACTTTCTCGCCGTCGGTATTCAGGCTGTAGTACCAGCCCTTGGCCATCGTCGAATTCGCCGTGTTGACCACGAGATCCGCCGCGAGGATCGTCGCCTGCCCAGTCCCGTCGAGCCCGAGCTTCGTATCCTTCAGCATGAAGAACCGATCGCCCGACGTCGTCGCCGTCGGTTTTTCCCGATCACCGGAGCCGATCAGCACCGCATGGAAAGTGGAGCCGAGCACGACGTCCGGGGGATAGAAGAATTTGCGTGCTCCGAGACTCGCGAGCTTGTGCAGCTTCCAGCCCGCAGAATCATTGGTCGCCGAGCTTGGGTCGTCGAGGTCCATTCTCCACACGTTTCCGGCCAGATCGCCCACGTACGCGCGGTCGGCGAACCCCTTCGCATCCTTGTCGACGTTGGAGATGGTCACGTCGGACGGCACGCTCGTCGAAATCGAGCTCGCTCCATCCGCCGACGTCACGAATTGCTTGATCAGCGCGCCGGTGAGCGCATTGACGACGTAGACTCCGCGTCCCGTCGTGCCGACGCTGCCGGAATCCTCAGCCGAGTCGTAACCGCCGCCGAAGATCAGGACCACCTTGCCCGACGCCGTTCCGTCGCGGACCTTGGTGACCTTCGGCATGGACCACGTCTGCCCCAGCCCGCTCATTCCCGTCGTGCTCGGAGACAGCTTGAACTTGAACCGCGGCACGTCTGGGTTGCTCACGTCGAATGCGTAAATGAAATTTCCGCCGCGCCGCGCCGCCACGTAGATCATCGCGGTCGACCCTTCCTGGTACGCGCCGACGGGCCCATCCAGGAAGTAGGTCTTGTTGTTAACGCCGCCTGCCGCGTTCGACGGCAACACGAGCTTCGGGAATTGTTCGCGCAGGCGGTTGAGTTTGCCTAGTGTTTCCGGCGCGATGAAGGCCCACAGTTCGTTACCCGCCCCCGTTCCCGTCTGCTTCCCCTCGATCGCCCGGAGCAACCCGTCGTTGGAACCGTAGAACACGACCACGCGGGCCGGCGAGCCACCGTAGTTGAGCGCCACGGGGCGCGAGTGGAGCACGTCGCCGTGAATGGACGGCCGCACCGTTGTGGTGCCACCGGGGCCGGATTCGTTCCCAAGATTATCGGTGCCGCGGGTCCAGCTGATTAGGTTGCCGATATCCGTGGCCGCCGACGACGTCGTTGTCCAGGCCGAGGGATAGTTGAATGCGGCCTGCGTGCCCGCATTCGCCAGAGGCAAGGTTGTCGCATTGAACGGCGTAGCCGAGAGCAGTGCGTCGGCCACACAAGCGGGTGCGCCCGTGGTTGCATCGACTGCGCACGTAAATAGCGGCCGGCTGGCCTGCGAGGTCAGATTCGCCTCGCGCTGGCGCTGCGCCGCCGCGCCTTTCTGTACCTCGGGACCATCCTTCGAATCACTCGCGGTCGAAGTTTTGCTTGGAACCCAATTGGTCCAGAACGTCGACGAGGTCGTCCAGTAGCTCCGTGCCAGCGTCGACACAAAACCCGTGCCGGCGTCGATCGCATCGAGTCCATCGGCGTCCGCCAGACGGACGGCGTTGGTCGCCGAATCGTACTTGAGCTGGTACTGCTTCACATTACCGAGCCAACGGGGGCTGCCATTGGCATCGGGCCGGAACATTCCGACGAATACCTGGTTGAGATATGTGCCTTGAGTGTTCGCGCTGATCGGCAACGAGGCCGACACAAACACGCTGTTGGCGCCCTGAATCTCCGTGAGGATGGACCCGAACGCGTCGACCAGCTTCGAAATGTTTGTTGCGTCGTAATATGAACCGCCACCCTGTGTCGCCATGCTCTTCATGGTGTTGATCATCGACACGGTCTGACCCGTGGCAGGCGGCGAGTACGTCCCGATCGTGTAGGTAATCACGTTTTGGGTCCCGGCCGTGTTCGGGTCGACGTCGGAATTGAACAGATATCGCGCACCCTCGTCGCCGGAGCTCCCCGAGCCTGGACTGACTTGCGTCGTCGAGCCACCCACTCCGATGAAGAGCGCCTGCGCATCCTGGTTGTTGTTGGTGTTGGTCTGCGACTCGCTGTGGCCGATGTAGATAATGTAGTTCTTGCCGCACTGGCTGATGTGCGTGGGCGGGACGTACCTGACCCCGCCGCCGGTCACCGTGGTCGACGATGAGGTGTAGGCGTAATTGCTGTCGGCGCCGGCCGCGTACGCCGAGCCCGCTGTGGCGTTGCCCGGATAGTCGCGCTTGTTCGTGCCGGAGCCGACCCCGTTGGTCGGAATCGGGCCCCAGGTCGTCGACGTCTGCGGGCTGCCGTTACCGCCGCCGAAATACTTGAACCCCTCCCACATCATGTAGCCGAAGTCCTGGTTGCTGCTTCCCTTGTCGTCGACGGGCATGTCCTTCAGCACCTTGATGAGCGCTGCGCGGTTGGTGGAATTCATTCGGCGGACACCAAACCGAATGTAGCCGCCCTTGTTCGATGAATCGCCGTACATCATCACGCCGAAGCCAATGTTGTCGGCGACGAAATACGCGCCCGTGCTATCGGTCTTCTGCAGGAGCTTGATCAGCGCGTATTTCTGCGCGCAGAAATACGAGCCAGTGTTGCCCGCGCAGCTCGCGACGGAATCGGCGTCGGCAGGCGGGCTGCTGTCCATCGTCGCACCCCAGTTCGATTCATTGTCCAAAACGACCAGTACGTTGGTATCGCCTCCGGACGAT
>Ga0070672_100000292_pt1 | contig 28317 bp, 27 predicted proteins | sample KBSM13metaG_FD_66151 | JGI IMG/M metagenome (GOLD analysis project Ga0070672, IMG submission 66151) | Miscanthus rhizosphere microbial communities from Kellogg Biological Station, Michigan, USA - KBS M1-3 metaG | ecosystem: Host-associated > Plants > Roots > Rhizosphere > Soil ... | reverse complement strand
TCGAGGATGGACCTTTCGGCTGGTATTCGGAGTCGCCCTGATTGCCCGAGTAAATTGCCTTGTTCATCTGGCCCTCCACCTTCAACTCTCCAAGCGCGCCCTTGTTGAATGCCCGCAAAATGGAGTGATCCACGATCTTATAGGAACCGGGGACATTGACTGTGAATTCCACGATAGCGGCACCTCCAGCCGGTACAAGCGTGGTCTGAATGTGTTCGGAGTATCGAGTTCCCGCCTCCGCGTACACGCGATCGAAGATCTCCCCGATCACGTGGAAGCTCGATACCAGATTAGGACCGCCGTTGCCGACAAAGAGCCGGATGCGATCTCCAGCTTTGGCCTTTAACGCGTTTTCTCCCAGCAAGGAACCTTCGGCTCCGTTAAACACCACATAGGTCGGATGCTCTTCGACGGCCTTGCCCATGTCAAAGTCCTGATGTCCTTGCTCGCGGTATTTTCCCACCGTGTAGAAGTCGCTTTGCATCACATAGTATTCGCGGTCGACCGGAGCCAGACCTCCGGGCGGCTCAACGAGAATCAAGCCATACATCCCATTGGCCACGTGCTCACCCACCGGCGCGGTTGCGCAGTGATAGACATAGAGCCCCGGATTCAACGCCTTGAACGTGAACTGCGTCTGATGGCCCGGCGGCGTGTTACTGCTGGCGGCTCCTCCTCCGGGCCCAGTGACCGCATGCAGGTCGATGTTGTGTGGAAATCGACTGTCGGGATGATTCATGAGATGGAACTCGACCGTATCGCCTTCGCGCACACGGATAAACTTTCCGGGCACCTTACCCCCGAATGTCCAGAAGTTGTACTCGACTCCCTCGGAGATGGGCAGATTCACTTCCTTGACTTCCAACTCAACGATGACCTTGGCGGGATGACTTCGCTTGACGGGTGGCGGCACTAGCGGAGCATCAGTCAGAGCTGCATTGAAAGATGATCGAGGCGGGGCAGTGGATTTGACTTTAGCGTTCCCACCCTCCTTTTGAGCTTTAGCCGCTGGCGCAGCAAGGGCAACCTGAGCAAATCGATCGGTAACCCCTAAGGCAAGGGTAAGAGTAAGGATGAGCATGAGCTTACAGAAGTGCTGTTCGAAGAACACGTAGAGGGAGTCCGTTGCAAGATGGTCTCTGCACTTATCTGATCTCTTCATAATTTCTCCTTCTCTTCCCTTCAATCGATGCTGACATCTTTTTCATTGCCGAATGTCCTCCCTACAATTCCGCCTGCTCCCGAACTCCGGATTTGTATTCCTTGTAGATCACGAGCAAACGGCCGTTCTCCACTTTGGACGGCAGGCGGTCTAACGGTCGGGGAGCCGGGCCTCCCACCACCTCGCCCGACAGATCGAACGCACTGCCATGACAGGGACACTTGAATTTCTTTTCCCCGTTGTCCCAGGAATAGCCGCATCCGAGATGCGTGCACATCGGAGAAAAGACCGTGACCCGTCCATCCATTTCTTTCACAGCCCAGACCGATTTGTGCATTGTGGCCTCGATATATCCGTCGTGAATCGTGGCCATATAGTCCAGCGGTTTAGGCTCACCGGTTGACAGTTCGTCCACCCCACCCACCTCCACCCACGCCTTGTCGCGGCGTTTCAGAGCCGGAGAAACGACATAGCCGACCAGCGGAATTGCGAGACTGAGCCCGATGAAGCCTGCCGCCGCACGCGTGACCCACTTGAAAAACCGCCGACGGGATGCAGTGAGAATGGTCATGCTTCCTGGCTCCGATCTATCTTGCTTCTCCGATTGCATCACGACCTCCCTATCATCTGCGGCCTTCAACCGGAAGAACAGATGCTCCCGCCACTTCCTGACCCGTATGCATCAATGGATATGCGCGGCAACTGCTCTCGCTTGAGCCGCTCTGCGGTTCCGCAGCGTTTTACACGTCACTTCGCCGAATTGGCGCCTTTCACGCGCAAGTTGACTGCGTACAGTCCCTTGCTGGCCGTAATAAAGAGCGTGTGTTTGTCCTTGTCGCAAAAGCTCACGTTCGCCGTCCAGTCCTCCGGTACCTTGACCTGGTCAATCTGTCGGCCTGTCTCGTCAAACACGTACACACCCTTGCCGGTCAGATAGAGATTGCCTTCATTGTCCAGCGTCATGCCGTCCGAGCCCTGTTCAGCCATGAGCGTCTTGTGGGCGAGATGACCATCTGGAGCGATGTCGAAGCGGTAGGTCTTCCCGGCGCCGATGTCCGCCACATAGAGTGTCCTTCCGTCCGGCGTCCCAATGATGCCGTTGGGCTGCTCCAGATCATCGGTTACGCGCACAAGCTCCCGGCGGTCGGCGGAGAGAAAATAGACGTGCTGGCCGTCCTGCGGCATCGTGTCATGCGTCCACCAGGGCCGTTGGTAGAAAGGGTCGGTGAAGTAGAGCGCCCCGTCGGGCCGCACCCAGACATCATTCGGGCCATTCAGGGGCTTGCCTTTGTATTCACTGAGGATCACTGTTATTGCGCCGTCTGGCGCAATGGACCACAGTGCGTTGGTTTCATCAGCGCAGGCAATGAGGTTACCCTGGTAATCGAAATACATGCCGTTGGCGCGACCCGCCGGTTGCAGGAAGATAGAGAGTCCTCTCTCCACGCTCCACTTCAAGATGCGATCATTGGGCTGATCGGTGAAAAAGAGGTTCCCCTCCTCATCACACGTGGGCCCTTCGGTGAATTGAAAGTCACTGGCCAGTTTCTCAACGGTTGCGCCGGGCGCAATCACCCCGTCTCCCGCGATGGACTGCTGGGCCATGATCAATCCCAGTCCCAGCAGAGTCGTAGTCAACGTTCGGCTCATCGCTTAGTCGCCTTTGCCATCGACCTTCAGGGATCCTTGCCTACCACCCGCTTCCGGATGCCTCTCCGATAACATCATGACCTCCGAATCACTTGCGGTCTTCGTCGCATGAGCGTGTTACGTTGACGTCTGCTGCGGACGTTTGAACACTGATCTGGACCATCTGACTCTTCAGTTCGAAAAAGCTGGTTCCAGTTTGGCTCCTATCTATCGCCGTCCAGCCGGTTACCTTGACCTCATCGAGACCTTTTTGTCTTGAGGGCTACTGGCTCGATCACCAATTCCCCAGATTCACAAGGTCGTACTGCAAGACAAAGTTGAGCCGAAACGCATCACCCCGCTGATCGGTTTTCTCCGTATGTTGTCCCCACAACAACCCGGCCCCGAGCGTAAATCCCGCACCAGGACTATACATGAGGTTGGCTTCTGCGTACTGCGTACTTTTGAACGCGGTGTTCGAGTTGTTGGTGACCGCAGGAGAAGCAATGTCGGTTGTGCCAACATATAAATATCCATAGGTCACGGCAGAGCGCCATTGTTCAGCCCAGAAGTGCTGATAGGAGATGTATCCTCCAAGGGTCGGCAGGGCAGCAAGCGTCCCATCCGGCTTGATGCCGACATCGAGTGCCGTTCCCGACCCCAGATCGTTTATGTAGCGAGCAATCCCCTGCCCGTAGATGCCTTGGAGCATGATGTTGTCTTTGCCATAGACCGTCGCGGCAGCCGACACCATCCCACCCCAGCCCAAGACCTGTTTTTCGTTGGACGCGCCGACAAATCCCCCGAGCGAACGGAACAACCAAGCATTCTGAATGTGAAACCTGTCCTGCTCATACCTGTATCGAAGGACAAAGTCAGGAATCGGGCTTGTCGCATTCACGGTAACCGGACCACCCGGTAGCGTGACGGTCCCCGGTTGCTCCGTGTTTGGTTGTTCGACAGACACTGCAAGAAAGTTTTGCTTATTGAGCGCGTAGGTATACCGAAGCTGCGGTTGCAACCGAAATATCCAGGAATTCGGTCCTTCGAAGTCCACAGTGTCGGGGATGGCATCGGCGTCTTCCCAGGCAGACCAGGTCTGTCCCACGAGGACGTTTTGCCACTGGCCATAAAAATGCCGTAGCCGGAAGCTGTTGGTCGTATTCGGACCGTTGTTGAAATCATTTTCGTAATAGATGCGCAGAGGGCCATACTTCGTATTGTTGCGCACTTCCAAGCTGAGCCTCGATGGCGCGACGCTCATACTCGTGTTGTCGTTTCCCGGGTTCGGGCCGGTCGGGATGGAGGACGTGACAAATTTGGCGGTATTCCCAGCCGGTGAAAAATCGTGAATCAAGTCTGTTCTTGCAAAGCCCCCGACACGCAGCATGCTGTTTGTGCCTGGGATACTAAAAAACCCTCTGAGCTTCGGATCGAATGGAGCATTGTTGAACCGAGGAGCCGCATAGTTGTCTTGGCGCAGCATTCCCCGCAATCGCTCGTGTTCTGGAACTTCCCAGAAGGTGCCGGGAGAAAGAACCTTGGGTACCTCCTCGGTCTTGGCCTCCCCAAGCTTGGGTGAGTCCCGGTCTTTCTTCATTTCCTCCACCGTCCGTTCGAGCGACTTCACCCGATCCTTTAAATCTTCGTCGGACTGGGTTGATGGCGCCGGTTGGTCTTGGGCTACGACCACGGTCGGACAGATCAGGAACCATATCGAGGCGATTGCGAGAAGAACCCAGGCGATCGGAAGCAGCGCATGCCTTTGTGCTGCGAAAGAAAAGGCCACCACCCTCTCTGCACTGACCGGTTGTGATTTTCTCATGGCAGTTCTCCCTATTGGTGAGATCCTTGCTCGTGCTCGATATCTGTTGATGTCTCTGCTTCCGAGAATCCTTTGAATCCCGGATCGATCGGAGCGTTGTCCGGCCTCGGTTCGGCGTAGGAATCATGCCTGAGCGTCTGACGTTCTCGTATATGTTCCGGCACTTCATAATCATCCTTGGACGATGGGCCATGCGCGCAGGCGCCAAGACACATCCAGGCCGAAGCGCAACTTATAAGCAGAACGCAGTGTTTCAGTCGATTCATCACAGACCCGTCCGCCATGGACCTAATAGGTCGTGAAAAGTTTCTGGAGCTCTCCTGCGTCACTGCTCTTGATCAGCCCCAGCATGAGAAGTATCCGCGCCTTTTGGGCATTCAGCTCCATCGACGCGATGAAGCCCAGCTTGTCGTCGTTCAGCTCGACGTTTCGATCGGTAATCCCGCTGCCGGTGCGGGATGAACGGACGACAGCGACTCCCTTTTTGACCGCGTCTTGGAGCCCATCAACAGCGACCTGGGTCATGTTTCCATCTCCGACTCCTGCAATGACGACGCCTTTGACACCGAGCTTGACCGCATGATCAATGAAGTCGCGGCCCATGTTGGCATGGGCATAGAAGATTTCCACTCGCGGGAGCTGATTCAATCCCTCAACCGAGAACTGGCTGCCGGCAGTGTGCGTCGCGGACGGTGGGTTGTACCAATAGACTCGACCGGCGTTTGTCATTCCGGCCTTGCCTCGGTTCAGTGACCGGAAGGTATCGAGTTGCGTGCTGTTGGTCTTCGTGGCTTCTCGCGCGTAGTGCACCTCATCGTTCAAAAGCACGAGCACGCCGCGTCCCTTCGCCCCGGTATGGGATGCGACTGCCACGCCGTTGTAGAGATTAGCCGGGCCATCGGCGCCGATGGCGGTGGCCGGCCGCATAGACCCCACCATCACGATGGACTTGTCACTCTTTACCACGAGGTTCAAGAAATACCCGGTCTCCTCCATCGTATCCGTCCCATGGGTCACCACCACGCCGTCCACGTCGCCCTGCGCCAATACTTCGTTCGCGCGCTTGGCCAGTTTGAGCCAGACCTCGTTGTTCATGTCTTGACTGCCGATGTTGACCACCTGCTCTCCGGTAATATCGGCCAAGTCTTTTAACTGCGGAACTGCTTTAATCAGGTCTTCGACCTTAAAACTACCAGCTTTGTACCCAGCGTCTTGGCCTTCAGCCTGAGCGCCGGCGATTGTGCCCCCGGTAGCTAGAATTTTGATTCTGGGCAGGCTGCCGGCAGCCTCTGCATACATCACGGCAATACTCAATGAGAAGATTGCAACCAAGGTAAGGGGAAAGCCCATGGATATCTTTCGACTTCTGATGATCATGCATGCCTCCTGGTGTGTGGTTCCTTCGTGGCCTACTTGCCCGCCTTCCAGGCAGCGATGTATTCCTGCCCCGCACTCAACATGTATTCGCCAATCCTCGTATAGTCACCGTCGTTGAGGTTCGCCAACGAGATGCGGATCGACCACTTCGGCCCGCCGAAACCACCTCCATCCATCAGAACGACGGATGAGCGCTCGGCGATCCTGAACAAGAAATCGACCGGCTCATAGTTCGTACTGAGATACTCAAAGAAGCCCTCGCCGACTATGCGCGTCGCCCACACCTCAAGATCGAGTTCGACGTAGTACCACGCGCGGCCCGGATCGGGCGGCGGAAGGGGAAGCCCCAGCCCCTGCCAAAGCAGATCGCGGCGTCGTTGGACGATCTTCATCGTCAAACGCTTGTAGGCATCCTCAGTGTCAAGCAGATGCGACAGCGCAAAGAAGCCCATCTGCACCTGCTGTGGCAGCGACAATCCCGCGGTATGATTCAGCGCGACACTTCGGCTGTCGGCCACCATGCGGTCGATGAACTTGATCTTCTCGGGATGAAGTGTGAGTGATCCATATCGTCGAGCAAGTGTCTTCTTCCAGGCCGGAGGAAGCTTCGCAATCATGCGGTCCATGACGTTCTGTTCGTGCACTGCGACGACGCCGAGGCGCCAGCCGGTGCAGCCGAAGTTCTTCGAGAACGAATAGACGCCGATGACGTTCGACGGGAGCTCGGCCATGAGCGACCGGAAATGCGGCACAAACGTGCCGTAGACGTCGTCGGTGACAATCATGAGATCTGGATTCTTGCCTTTGACAATACGGACGATACGTTTCAACTCCGTGTCCGACAGCGCGAGCGAGGGAGGATTGCTCGGGTTCACACACACCATGAGCTTGATTCGACGGTTCGCCAGTTTGTCGAGTTCACTGTGTGGGTAATGCCAGGTGTGGCTACCGTCGCCACGTGCATCGGAAGCCATGACTCTCACGATCTTGAACGAAAATCGCTCCATTTCGGCGATCTCGATGTAGGGGGTAAACGTCGGCACCATCAGGGCGATGGTGTCGCCACGTTTGAGCAGCCCGTTCTGCATGAGAGAATCGAAGATGTAGCACATCGCCGCCGTCCCGCCTTCGACGGCGAATAGGTCGAATTGGCCCTTCGGCGGTCGGCCGTCGCACATCTCCTTCATCAGATAGTCGTGTACGATATGCTCGATATGCACCAGCATCCGGTCCGGGACCGGATAGTTATCGCCAATGATTGAGTCGGCAAGCTCATGGACAAAGGCATCGGCGTTGAAGCCTTTCTTTTCCACTCCATACTGATACATCCTCCTCAGAAAGAGTTCGCCCTGTTGCCCCCGGCAGGTACCAAGAAATGTCTGAAAGCGCTGTGCAATTTCGGCCTTTGCCGGCATGCCGGCGAGGATCTTTTCGTCCCAAACGCGCCGGCTTTCTCCAAGGGCGAACTGCCCGAGCAGAAAGAACGCTTCGCGCGGCTCGGTGGCAATCCAGTTCGGATTGCCGCGACCCGCGTTCAGCATAGCCGCGGCTCCCTGGCGCGCGGTTTCCTTCGAGAGCTGGATGAGATTATCTTTGAGTTCGAAGGGGGAGAGTTTGGCGAGCGCCTTCTGCGTTGAACGGCTGGTCTTTAACTTTCCGGAAACTTGGCGCATAGAGCCTCCGTCTTGAAACATTCGGGAATGTCAGCGGGTACTGGCATGTCCTTGGTCAGTCTCGTTGAAGTTCCCCCTCACATTCCGTTTTGATTTGTTCCTATAAAGATGAGCGCGCTTCGAATCGCATATGCCCTCATAGCCCTCATTTCATCATCAACACAATGACGATGCCCCAAATGATCAACAGGGTATTGCCGACGGCGTAGGTAATCGTATAACCCAATGCCGGCACCTTGCTCTTCGCCTCATCCTGAATCGCTCCTAATGCGGCCGTTGTGGTCCGCGCACCAGCGCAAGCCCCCAACAAGATGCCTGGATGCATCTTGAAGAGGTACTTCCCGGCAAACAGGCCTATAACGAAGGGCATCACCGATACAAAGATTCCCCAAAGAAAAAGGCTCAAGCCCGCTTCCCGCAGGCCCTGGACAAAACTGGGCCCCGTCGTGATGCCGACGACTGCAATGAAAATCGTGAGTCCCATATTGTTGAACGCCCAGAGCGCTGGTGCAGGAATACGTCCGAACATTGGGTGTACCGAGCGCAGCCAGCCACACACGAGACCGGCTATGAGCGCACCCCCGCTCGTACTGAGGCTTAACGGAATACCTCCAATGGTGAGACTTGCGGCACCGATCACGGCGCCAATCGCGATACCAAGACCCATGAAGACCACATCGGTTTTCTCAGTGGGTCGGTCCACATACCCGAGGCCTTTGACCGCTCGCTCCAAGTCCCGCTTGGCTCCAACGATCTGCAGGACGTCGCCACGGTCCACCGTCGTGCCGGGCGTCCACGGCATGTCCTGGCCACCTCTAATCAGCTTGCGCAAAAACACTCCGCGGCCATTCTGATTTGCTTGCTGGGACTCCGCGATCTGCTGAAGTGTTTTGCCGGCCAAATTCTTGTTCGTGATCACCACATCAAGAATCTCCGCCGGGAACTCTAAAAGCTCACGATCGTCTACCTCGGGCCCTAAGTCGGCCTCATTTCTCAGCAGCACCTCGCGCGCCGCCGCCACCGCCATCACATCACCGCTCTGAATGACCATCCCGGGATCGGGATCAAGAATTCTTCCAGCCGTGCGAATGTTCTCGATGAAGACCCGCGCTGGGCCACGCCCCTTCTCGGCAAAATCTCGAGAAGGCGCCAGCCCTTTCTCGAGGTCTGAGATCGTCTTGCCGACATATTTAGAGACACTCGCGATGCTATAGGCTCGGAGGGCGATGCGGGGGTAGGTGGTGAGGCTTTCCTCTTCGCCCAAACCGCCACCCATTTTGGCCTCATATTCTTTGCATTCCTTCGCCAGATCCACGCGCAGGAGCTTCGGGCCCATAGAAGCAAGAAACCAGGCCGATCCGGCGGTTCCGAAGAGGTAGGTCACCGCATACGCGACCGGCATGGCGTCGATCATTTTCTTGGCTTCGTCCGGAGGGAGTCCCAAGTTGTTGATCGAATCAGAGGCCACGCCGAGCACCGCCGAAATGGTGGCCGCCCCTGAAAGCAGTCCTGCGGCTTGGCCTGCGTTGTACCCTGCGATCTTGGCTGCTACGAAGGCACTGACGAGAACGGAGACACAGACCAGGCATGCAAAGAGAACCTGCGGCAACCCGTCGCTCTTGAGTCCCCTGAAGAATTGAGGCCCCACCCCATAGCCGACCGCGAAGAGGAACATGAGGAAGAAGACCGACTTCACGTCAGACGAGATCGTGATCTCGAGTTGTCCGATCAGCACGCCCATCAGAAGGACGCCTGTCACATTGCCCAGGCTGAATTTCCCTAATTTGATCGGTCCAATGACGAACCCCAGAGCCAGGGCGAGGAAAATTGCGATCTCGGGATAGTGGCGTAGCGTCTCAACCATCCACTGCATACTCGCCTCACTTATGATCGTAAACGGGATAACCCAGGTCGCTCACTTGGCGGCACCAAACAGGTTCACACCTAACCTCTCACTGATAAATTCGATCGCGTACGCGGCACGAACACTGTTTCCGGCTTCATCAAGAGGGGGCGAGAACGCCGCGATCGCAAACTTCCCCGGCACGACCGCCACGATGCCGCCGCCTACGCCTGTCTTCGCCGGCAATCCGGTTTCCCATGCCCATAATCCCGCTTCGTCGTAAAAGCCCGCCATCATCATGACGGCAAGAATCTTCGAGACATGCTTGGCATCGACCACACGTTCGCCTGTGACAGGATTGATCCGCCATTGGCTAAGGTGGCTCCCATCGTCGCAAGTTGTTTTGTTGTGATTCCCACTGAACATTGCTTGGTGTAGACATCCGTCGTATCGAGCGGGTCGGCATACAGACGTTCGTAGCTGAACAGCAATTCGGCGATACCACGATTGTGCTGATTCGTACCGGCTTCGGACTTATAGACGTCTTGATTGAGCGGCAGTTTGGCTCCCGCAAACTTGTTGTACGTGGCGAGAATCTTTTCCCATCGTTCATCTGGAGAAGCGGCTTTGACCAGGCTGACCGACGCCATGGCGCCGGCATTGACCAGTGGATTGACGGCAGACTTGTGGATCTCGACGGCCATGACGGAGTTGAAAGGCATCCCGGTCGGCTCGACGCCGATCTTCTTTAGAACTGCCTCCTCGCCATGTTCTTGCATCACCAGCGCCATCGTGAAGGGCTTGGAAATGGATTCGATGGCAAAAGCGTACTCGGTGTCGCCGGAGGCATAGACCTCCCCCTTCGCCGTCACGACCACGATGCCAAAAAGGTTGGAATCAACTTTGGCAAGGTAGGGGATATAATCGGCATTCCTGCCTTCCTTGACGCCTTTGAATTTGGCATGCGCCTCATTGACGAGACCCTGGAAGACGTCAGAACTCGGTAGTGAGATGTCAGCCGCTTGCACGTCGGCGACGAAAGGCAGCACGAGCCAAACCATCAACGCCAACCGCGTGACCACCTGAATCATCTCCTCCTCCCTTCGACTGAATGGGTATTCAAATCGAAGACCCGTTTCCAGCCCGTCTTCTACTGATCACCATCCAGCCTTCCGCACTCGGAGGTTTAGTGCATCTCCTCGGTGCTCGGCGATGCCGTATATCGTGCCATCCTCGAGCCTTTTCAATAGTCATTCAGACCTTGTGAATTCGCCTCGATACCGATCTCCGGTTTTGCGCTTGGTCGCTTCGACGAACAAGACCGATGTTCCCTTATAGCTGTATAAGGGAAGCGTTAATGTGGGACGCTCCGTATCTCCGATCAAACGACCGTCTTGTATTTCAAATGATCTAGCGCCAATCGCCACGTTAGAATTACTTTGTCCGGCGAAAAGATAAGTACCGTTGTCGTGACAGAATAAGATCGAGGGCGGGTAAGAGCCACTGTCACTATTGACAGGGACGCAAACTTGTTGGGAACAGCTACTTAGAGATAATCGCGCTGCAGTGCATACAAGAATGCGGGCTACAAGGCTTCATGAGTCCTCAGCGATCCAGAAATTGCCGGATGACGGGCTCGTTCTCAGCGACCACTTTTGCAGCAGCGGCGAGAATCAAATCGCGATCACACGCGGATTCGAGCCATAAGCGGGTCACGATCCCGGAGAGATGCGTGGCGACCTGTTTCGGAGATTTCCAATCGACTCCTTCCTTCTCGCACGAGGCGGGAAGGTCGCTCAGATCATCGTTCCAGTGTGCATCGATATGGCGCAGACGGATGAGGCGAATTCGGTCCGGACCCGGCAGCAATCCCATGGCTTGCCCGATGGACAGAAACAATGCCCGATACGCGAGCGATCGTTCCTCCATGATGGAGGGAATTCTTGAATAATCATAAGTAAATAGGCTAAAGCCTTCTTCGCGATGATCCAAGACTTCTCCACCTACAGAAAAGGGGAACGAACTATCGACGACGATAATGATGGCGCGCCTGTTCGGGTCTTCCTCAAGCTTTTTCAGAAAAAGCATTAACAGAGATTCAGCGCCGGTATTGTCGGACAATCCTCCATCGCCGATGTGCCAGTACCGGGTTTGATCCTCAACACCCAACGTGATGGGACCGATAATCGGAGGGAACGACATAGATGCGGCTACCGCTGCGGCTAATCGAGCCGGACAGACATTGATCCCCAAGTCATCAGGCACCACGGAGATCAGACTGTCCCACCTCACACGCATGAGGTCCATAGCAGGCTTCTGCAGCGTGATGGCCTGCGGAGACTGTTCCAGCTTCCCGATCAAATCGAAATGGGAATCGTTTCGCGGAAGGGTGCTCAGGAGAAGGCGTCGTCCGTCATTGTACAGGGTCGTATTGATGAGAAGACGGGGGCTGTCTCCCCGCACTTCCCGTTGTCCCAGTTCTGTAAAATTCGTGTCCCCTAAATAGTTTTCACTGAGGGTCTCCGCAAGGGATCGGGCCGTCCAGGATGGATTGAACCATCGCAGGTGGAGCAATTGCCGCCACAGCAATGGTCTCTCATAGTCCTTGGCCATGCTCTCTTTGAAATCTTTAAAAAAGCGTTGATAGTCGTCGCTCATCTCCCCAGCGGGATTGAGAACGCGAACTTCGCGCGACGGTTTCTTCAACGCAAAATATGCCGATGCCATGCTCCCGCCAGACACGCTGGAGATATAGGACACTTGTTCGAGCAAGGAGCGCTTCTCTGGACCGATAGCCAGTCGGCCTATGGCTTCGAAGGCCCCGGCAGCAAACAACGCGGCGCGACTGCCCCCACCTGACACTGCGAGACCGACAAGGACATCTTGATCGCGAGCCGGCCTGATGCAAAATGCTGGAACGTCGGTGACCTGGACAGTGTGAACCGGCGTCGCACGACATCCGACACACAGCAGAATCATCCAGAGCGTGAGGCACTTCATGAATCGCTGGCTGATCATGTGACCTCGGGAAATAGAGTTCTGACACCGCATAACGCTCTTTACACCGTGTCCGCCGCCCCTCCGCCTACAAGGAGATTAGATTGTGTTGGAAAAGAATAGATTTGGTGAAGAGGAAGAACCACTGTCATTATTGACAGGGATGGACCGATGCGGGAGCACGTTGCCCAGAGTTGAGAGACAGCAGGTCCGGCCTTATGTTGAGCGTCGTGCGACTGGAAGGCTGGGAAGCTGTTGGTCAGTCTGTAGCATGGAACACGTTTGCACCGTGACCTACGTAAAGCTGGGCGCTTTTGCCTCGCTATCCGCCGCGGCTACCAGGCAAGCTGCGCCTGGAGGCGCGCAGCATTCTCATACAGGCCCGTGACACCCACCACATTGTTACTGAGGGTGTAGGTGAACGAATAGCGGATTGCGTACTTTCTCACGAAACCAGTTGACGCCGACGGTCATGCCGGTCCAATGCTCGCATAATTGCCGGCATCCCGAATGGAGAATGACGCGACGGCTTCCCACTCGTCTCGGAAGACCATGTAGGTTCGAAGCAGTTTTTTCATTTCAATCTTCTCTGTGGAGATGTAATGCAGCTAAGGTTTTATAAACACGAATCATCCGCCCACCAATCGAACTTAGCTGATGAAATTATTGCTTGCGGCCGCTTCTCAATTCTGCGATCGAACTCAGCGTACTGCATCGGAACCGTCCTATTGCTTGGACGACAGCACAACAAAGGCGACTGCCAACAATCCCCTTCTCAAACCGTCCGTAGCAGTTCCTCCTCAGGTTAACCATCATCGTTGCCGATAAAACGAACCTGGCTGCCTTCCAGTTGAATGTACTGAAAGGCATATGAGGGAGATGAACTGTTAGAATTAACAGGCGTCAGGAATGCACGAGGAGAGAAACAATGGCCAACAAGAGGCCGTCAGAGGGGGGACCATTCGGCTCTTGGCCGTGTACAAATCACGGTGATGATCGGCTCTTGGCCACATGCCAGTCTTTCCAAGACTCGTCGATCATGCCGGAGCGCACGGCCATGACGATGGCGTTTACCAGGTCATCCGTGTAGAGTTTCTTTTTCACGCGTTGCAGATGCATGGTGACGGTCCGCTCGGCAATACCTTCCTCCGCGGCAATGTGCTTGATCGCTTCTCCCATGACACGCCGCTCGAGAATGATGATTTCGCGCTGGGTCAGAAGGGGGCGCGGGCACGCTTGTTTGAGAGCTTTGCAGAGGATGGGCAGAAGGAGGCGAAAGGGCTCGACGCTTGCGCGGCAGCTTTCCTCCGAGGGCATGGCGATACAGCAAAACACATAGACTTCGCGGCCTATCCATCCGCCTCCCATGCTGTGCTGCAACCCCGCACTGAAAATCCTCTCTCGGTGTTCCGGCGTAAATTGATCCGCGCAACGATCGGCGAGGTCCACCCATACCTGCACTTGGTTGGAACGCAACCACGCCTCCACCATGGGGCTTTTCGTAGACATGCCTTTAGCGAGAAACCAGCGTAAGAAATCATTGGGAAAATTATGATGATAGATGAACGCTAATTTACGGCCTTCTAAGTATCCCCATGTGCAGATGAAGCTTTGATAGGAAATAATTTCTTGGAGTCGCTTCACCAGATCTCGAAATTGTTTTGGGGTGCGGCAGCGCTCCGCGCGGGATTTGAATTGTTCCATGAGCGTCAAGTCCATCGCCGACCTGGCATGCACGGGTGAGGTCCTCGCAGAGGTCACAAGATCTCCTAAGACTAATCACTACGCGTCAAATTATACGGACTCCTGTTTTGACATATTGTCTCGCCGGCTATTCCCCTATACCATCACAGTGAGGCCAGAAACGTTGCGGCAGCGAAGTTGCCCCGCACCTGACCGATCCACAGTGAGGAAACCATCCAATGGTCGAGAATGAGAAAGAACACGGCTCGAAAGACAGTTGCCACAATGCCTATAGGCTAAGAATAGGTCGTATCGGTCATTGCGACTGGGATCTCGCCACCAATGCAATGGTCTGGTCCCCCGGTATGTACAGCATATTCCAACTGGATCCCTATAATAGTGCGGAAGACATATGCCTCATTCACTTCCTGAAATGGTTCCATCCTGACGACCGCCCAAAGGCTCGAAACCTCATTTGGCTAGCGCTGGACTCGCGACAACTTCAAGAGGCGCAGTACCGCATTGCTCACATGACAGGCACGATACGTAATGTGTCTCTCCTAGCGGAGCCGGCATTGAGTGAAGCAGGCCAGCCGGTACGGATGGTAATGACCCTTGTTGAACTGATCGAAACCAGTGGATTGGAAGAAACCGTCAGCCAAAACTGATGTCTCCGTTCAGCCTGACGGAGTCTTTCTTGTCGACTGGTCGAAGAGTCCTTAGCTGTAATAGCAACGCGTCCTATTACTCTTGCCGTCCATCGCAACGACAGGGTTTCACCGCACGGAGAGCTGTAGAAACCCGTCGGCTACGACTAAAACCTCAACTCCCCCCGGCATCAGATAGATGCTTCGTGGTTCGGCACTCGTGACGGTCCCCTCCAACCATATTCCCTCATGGAGTTCGCGGTTGAGTGTCGCGGCAAGCTGTTGACGTAACCCTTCGATTTGGCCGGAAAGATCGATGTCTAGATAAGGTTTTATCTGGAACAGGATGTCGTCATGCACTAGCCAGCCAGCTGCGCGCATCAGGGCATCCTTTGTGTCCACCGTAAAATCAAATTGTTTAAAAGTGAGTGTTTGGGATATCGTCTCGACCACCGGTTTGCCGACAGCATAAATTTTTCCATTCACTGCGCCACTGACGCCCAAAGCCAAGATCAGACGGTCGCCACTCCCGTACGTCTGAACGGAAAGAATTTTCAGCCGTTGATCGACCGACATCCCTATCTCTTGCCCGACCAGCCGTTGTTCGAGCCGACGGTTGATGTCACCATACCCAGCCAGAACCGGCACCGCAAGGTGGAACCCGTCTTGCGAAATCGGTGTTAACTCAAGCGGCGGCATCGGTCGCTCGGCGACTGTGGTCTGGGGTCCGAAATACGCCTGCGGCTTGAGGATTAAATTCACCGATGTCCGAATATTCTGTGAGTCGTCAGAGCCAATGGGACTGACCTTTGCGCCGACCGGATTCAAATTGAGCCACAGTTCCGATGTTAGTGGCACAGGCTGCTGAAGTTTCCGCCAAATTGTCTCCGCCCTTTTCCGTGCTTGACTCCGTTCCCGAACCTTCGCATCAATCCTCTCTGCGAGGGCGCGCAGTCGCGCATTCACCAGGGGCTCCAGAATCCGCGTTGCATCGAAATTCATACCTTCAAGCGTATTGCAACGATCGAGAAATTCCGGGGGATCGAACGAGGTCTCTGATGCAAGGGTCCACTTATCCGTCCAATTCAACTTTGACGTCGCGGCGAGCCGTAGCCGCTTCAAGCCATCCTGCCCGTATCCGCACCGGACTTCCTGAACATCTCCATCGGGACGATCCATTCGCACCGCAAGTCGATACAGATTCTCCGGCAACTCCAACGCAAGCTGGTCTCCAACCATCCGCAAGTTAAGCGGTCCTCGTATGAAATAGTACTGATAATGAACTCGGTCTCGAGCGCCAGCCAGATCCACATCCCGCCAGGTGTCCTCCTGACCTGCTTCGCGGGGAACGGCGGCGTCCGCAGCAAAAGCCAAGTCATTCACGGGGACACTGACTTTAAGATGGACGATCGATTCTTCAATATGCGGGGGCGGCGGAGGAGGCGCCAGACGATCGGTGGGCTTGGGAATCTCTACCTGAGTACCCCCGCACCCGGCCAAAATGCAGAGCACTAAAATCGAGAGCGCGCAATAGTAGGTACTCAAATTCAGGCTTATCCCGATCCGGCGCTTCTGATTCCGCATCTTCATCATCTTCTTTACCGATCTACATGAAAATTGTGTTTGCATCCCGGCAACGTTTCCATACATGGCGCGTCAAACCGCTCACATTATTATTGGGTGCAGAGTTGGCGACACCCGGTCATGCCCGCGGCGCGTCCTTTACTAAGCGAAATCCCAAATGATTCGTGCCGGTATCGGGAGCGCCTTTCCCGCGACCGCCCGGCATGTAGCGGGCGCAGTACTGGTCCGTACAGAGGAACGAGCCGCCTTTATGCACCCGCTTGGCTACGCCGGGTTCTGAAGGGTCAAAACTTTCCGAAGCCTTCGGCCCCTTTGGATTCCATATAGGATCACCCTTCTTCACGCGGCGCGGGTATGTATCCGGCCGATACCAGTCGGCAGTCCACTCCCAGACGTTCCCGGCCATGCCGTAAAGACCGTAACCATTCGGCGGAAAAGCTTTGACCGGCGAGGTAGAAACGTATCCGTCGGACACACTATTGTGGTCGGGAAAATGCCCCTGAAACGTATTGGCCATGATGTGGCCGTCAGGTAGAAAAGTGTCGCCCCAGACGAATCGCTTGCCTTTCAATCCTCCGCGCGCCGCGTGTTCCCATTCTGCCTCCGTAGGGAGACGCTTGCCCGACCACTTGGCATAGGCCTCCGTGTCCTCATAAGTCATATGGACCACGGGATGGTCCATCCGTTTATCGATCGAGCTCCCCGCACCTTCTGGATGGCGCCAGTCTGCGCCCCTGACGTAATTCCACCAGACAAAGTGATTGTGAAGCGGCACCGCATGAGTGGGCGGCGAAAAGACAACGGACCCGGCAAAAAGATTTTTCTTCGGTGCACCTGGATAATCCTCCGCGCGAGGGACGCGTTCGGCGACGGTCACATAGCCGGTGGCTTGTATGAACTCGGCGAACTGCGCGTTGGAAACTTCAGTTTCGTCCATCCAGAAACCATCGACCACCACGCGATGAACCGGCTGTGCATCGCGAAACAGGGGCTCGTTCGAACCCATATCGAACTCGTCGCCGGCTACCCAGATCATCCCTTGAGGAGAATCTGATCGCTGCGTCTCGCCGATGTACACACCGTACATCACCACAGGAACAGAAATTACGATGACACTGACGAAGATAAGCAACAGGAGACGGTACGTGTAACTGAATCTGTTGAGCCTGATGGTGGACGGACTTGCGACCCACTTCATGCGCCGGTTCGATTTTTTACTCATAATTTCATCGCCACTTACATCGAAAGCCCGTGACATCGACCGATCTCGATGTCGCGAGCTCCGTAGTGATCGAGCGCTGTCTCAGCATAGACAGCAAAGACTGTACTGAGGTCGTATGGAAAGATAAACTGTCAGAACTGACAGGGTAGCCAAGAAGAGTACGACACCTGACCGCTCCGGCACTCCACTACCGCGAAAGGTTTTTCACCGAGGATCCTGGATCTGGTTGGACTCCAGGCCACGGCGAGCCAGGCCCTAACCCAACGCACATTCTGTTTAGCTATAAACGATGAATGAACGGCTCTATCCTACCTTATAGCCCTTTCCGGAAAGACATACGCCATAAGCGCGGTTCCATTCTTGTTGCTTTTGCTGTTGAGCAGCAGACGATTGCTTCACGGACTCTTGGTATTGCATTTCGGATCGGCGTCGCCTAGCCACTCCCGCCCCTCCTCCAACCGCCGCCCCGACGGCCGCCCCTTTTCCTGCGTCTCCTCCAATGGCGCCACCAATGGCACCCACTGCCGCCCCGCGCGCGGCGCCTTTGGCAACTTGTCCACTCTCGGGCGGTGGTGGTGCAGCAGCGACTGACACTTGATTTGGATCGATCCCTGTTTGCTCTTTCGCCCACTTGTAACAAGTAAACTGATCCAACTCCTGTTGATCCTTGCTCTGGCCCTTTTCGGGAAAGATAAACATCTCGGCCTGAGCTCCGTTTGAAACGACAAAGAGCGCCAGGAGTGAAGCAAGTCCTATGGCAACGGGTACACGCATTTCAACTTCCTCCGATAGTCTTGAGCGCTGTGTCACCTATTTTGATCGGACTCATTTGGGGATGAAGGAACTTTATAGCTCAGCGATGGCCATATGGCGACGCCTTCGCCTTGCTGCTCCGCGGTGTCAAACCCAATCACCCTGGTAGATTGCTCGACTTGAAGGCGCGAGATCATTTCCCCTTCGCCGGTGATACCGGTGAACTTCCCGGTGCCGCCCACGATCTTGAATGGTCCTCGGCAACTTTCCATATCGCCGGTGCACGTGAATCGAGCGTACACGCGGTTGCCTTCTTCATCGGTCAGGATGCAACGGCCCTGTCCGGTCCTGGTCATCTTTTTTAAGTCGCCTTCGGCTGTGGCAGGGCACACAATCGAGGCTGCATGCAGCGATCCCTTCCCATCGTCCACATACAGAGTCCCGCTATAAACGCCTACTAAATAGGCTTCGGCAGGGCCGACTGGAAATACGAATGACCGCCCTTTCCACGTCGCAACAGCTTTAACCGACGCTTCTTCAGCAGCTGCACTGCTGGCAAGACCGGTCGTGACGACGACCGCTGCCATGGTAACCGCCAGCAGTGTAAACCTCACTATCTTCATAGGGAGACCTCCTCTCGGAACACACGACCTGAATTGCTTGGCCGTGTGGGAGACATACACCTACGCATGGAGAACGATTTTGATAAGCCATGCTTATTGTTTTAGATTTCCACTGGATTCTCGCTTCGAGCCTTCTGCCTCAGTTCAATAAGCAAGTGGAATTTGCTCAGCGAGGACGCCATAGACCGCAGCACGGATTTTGTTTTCAATCTGAATGTAGCGTGCAACCTTTCTCTCGGGAATGGCCCCCTCAAGCTTCTCGGCATACGACTGCTTCAACCTCACCTCTGCTTCCTCGGCATCGAGCGCTTGGTTCATCAGCTTCTGCGCTTTACTCTCCTGGAGAGGGCCACTGTTATATGCTTCCGCATACTCGACGATCGTGCTGCCGAGGCGCTGATTTATTTGCTGCAAGTCCTGTTGGTACGCATCGTAAATCGGCCAAAACTTCCTCGACTCGGCATCCGTCAGATCCATGTTGTTGGCGACGAGCAATTTCTTGTCGGCTTTGACCTTTTGCATCAAAATTTCCAGATTCTTGTCCGCCCCCGCCCGAGCTGTTTTGGCGCGATTCATATCATCGAGCGCCGCTTTCTCATGCTGAGCCGACGAGTATCCCTGCGGAGGGGCAGCTGTAGCCGGCTGGCCCTTCGACTGTGAGGAAGCACACCCCTGCATCATGACGACGAAACTGACGGCGATTACACCCAACCCCATGGTTTTCATTTGAATCCTCCTTGATAAGTTTTCTTCCGTACGCTTCAACGCTGCAAATTCCAATCAATAAATAACCGGAATCTGTTCTGCCATTTCCCTCCTCAGTAGTGACCGGATTTTGGTTTCCATTTGTATATAGCGGGCAACCTTCGTCGTGGGCATCACGTTTTGAAGCTTTTCGAAGTACGCGCGTTTCATTTTCACTTCGTCCTCTTCTTCCGCTAAGGCTTCATTCACCAGCTTCTTCGCCGCATCGGCTGGGATCGGACCTTTATTGACGGTGTTGGCGTAGTCCTTAATCGTGTGGACGATCCGTTGATTGATCCCCTCCAGATCCTTTTGATACGAATCGTAGATCGGCCAAAACTGTTCGGCTTCCGTATTCGTCAGGTCCATGTTCTGGCTGATGATCATTTTTTTGTCCGCCTTGATCTTCTGCTTCAGGATCTCGACATTAGTATCTGAAGCGGTCTGGGCAAGGGCCGCCGTTGAAAACATGACGGTTCCAATCAATGCGAGTATTGGCAGTGACTTCATGATCTTCTCCTTTGTGATAGGGCGTTATCCGCCCTCTTGGTTTACTTCATCAAATCAACAGCTGCGGCCTGCAGGTCAGCTGATTTTGGATTGGTGACTGATCGTTTTATGAGAATGTCCGCCGGTCTCACCCCCCTCCCGTAATACCGTTCATTCGATTCATCCGAGACGGCAATGATCGCCCCATCCAACGCCATACCCCCAAACGCTCCCTTTGTTCGTCCGTACGATACGATGTCTGCGCCAACACCGGCGACTGACGTGCTGCCTCCAACTGGCCCCACGGTTATCCCCGTGTCCGCACCGAGTTTGAAATCGGAACTATAAAACTTCTCCAGAGCTCGTTGACTGGTGACGACAAAGACCAATTCCGATGCGTCGCCTCCAGCCTGGATTCCGAAGCTCACGGCTCCAATGTTATAAAATGCGGGCTGGGACCAATATCCTGTCTTTTCATCACGGGCAAGGAGCACACCGCTGCCTCCGGCGCCGCCGAATATGAAAGCGCCCCGTAGAAGCTGCGGGACAATGAAGAGGCCTTTGGCATCCCTCCACCCACGCACCGCGTCTTTGAGGGCCGGATCGGCAGCAAACGCTTCCATGGTCATCTTGGCTTTGTCGACGAGCTGTTCTTGCTCCATCGGGGTCGCGGCCATAGCAGACGTCATGTGCCCGAAGATCATGACGCCGGCGAGCACGGCAATGAAGCCGCACCGTTTGACCGCAGACAGAAGCACCTTCCCTTGACTGTTCATCACTTAATCCTCCCAATAACTGGTCATAGCGCCCCGATCATACGGTGGACCTCTCTAACTGGGGAACTGTCAAATCTGACAGTGCCTGTTTGCTTGACGGTACCTTTCTAAAGGTAGGAAGGTAGGATTGTAGTTGAGCGACCTAAAACCGTCGCCGAGTTCAGCTTGTGTAGGTTAGGAATCTACGGGCGGCAACTCGGCAAACTTCTTGATATCCCGCCGTCTACAGGATCGTTGGACCGCACTAGACAATAAAGGAATGCGATTTTCTGTGAAGCAATCTCGTTGAGTCTCTGGATGCTTGAGGAACGAAGCATGGAGCGAGGATAAGAGCTCACACTCAGTTTACGGTACTGTCAATCCTAACAGTGTCGGTTTGGCCATTCTCTTATTACACTTCTTTTGTGGTGCTGTTTTGTCATAGCAATCTGCATTTATAGAGACTGCGGCCAAGCTATTACCAACGCAAGGGATACATGAGGGGCATGAGATGCGCGGATCAGATTGTACATTGACTCGTGCCATCGGGTTTTCCCGTGAGAAATGCCTGACCGGAACCTTCCTCCTCTTTATTGGTTTACCTTCCATTTATAGGCTTCGGTTTACTTTGCTGGTCCTCGTCACGCTGGTTCTTTCCGGCTGTTTGCGCGTCATCTCAGTCGATTATGTCCCTGCTAACCCCTACAGGGGACAAGGAAGCGTCGCTGTCGGTCCCTTCCAGTATTCCGCCTCACAAGACGGAAAGATCGGGCCTCGTCATATCGAATCGAATCCGCAAGGCATGGGACAATTTTATTTATCTAAAGACGTCGCTGAGTTCTTGGCCGACGCTGTAGCGGGCGAATTGACTTTCTCAGGATATAGCGTGAACTCGACGGCTGTTCTAAATATTTCGGGCACCATCGAGCGGTTCTACTACGATCCTGTGGATGCCCAATACGCTTCTTTGGAACTTATCGTTCACTATACGATCCGAGTCGGAGAGAAAGAGGCCTATGTGCAGACCACGAGAGCGTTTCAGAAAATTCCCAAAAGTGCCCTCGCCATCGGTCGTTTGATCCACGCCGCCACAAGCGACTCCATTCATCAATTTCTCAATGGCGCCCGTCAAGCTAACGTGTTGACACTTTCTGGCCCCTGAGATCTCGAGCAAATCGGCTTTGAAAATGATGGCAATGTTGGCTTGATATGGTCATCGATGACCTTCCTCAGCTACACGTATCTCATGATCACAGATGAACAGAGCGCCGAACACGTTTTGTCGACTTTCCTAGACCTTGCATTGAGCAAAGATCAATAGCGCATCTTCACATCGCGATCGTCATTGAAAGCGACGCCGTGATGACGCGACCACAACGACCGCCCACATCGATGATCTATTCGACGGCTCACCGATAGTCCGTCGCTCGATAAGAAATCGCCAGAGACCGATGGGAGCCACCGCTGTCCCAAACCACATCAACATACGTTCCATGATTGCAGAGCGAACGCTTTGCTTTTGCGATACCGTCTCACCCAGGTAGTGAAGAAAGAGGGAAAGGCGCTCGACGACCAGACCAAAGGCTACTAGCGCGAGGCTGGTCCGAGCCACGCTAGAAACGTCCGTTCATTTGCCAGGTGGTCTCTGAGATTAGGATTCATCGCTGGAATGATTTTTTAGAATGGAACTACGGATGGCGGTAGGCGATGGCACCATTCCACGGAGAGCCGAATGCGGATGTTCCTATGAGTCAGACCTTGAAGGCATCTATGTTTGTGGTCAGGACTGAAAAATGGGAAGACGTAGAGACTGAACGCATACGGCCAACCCCCACCGTCACCCAGAGCTACTGCTGCGGTTCGAGTACCTCACCAAAACCAAAGTCGACTTCACCCTTCTCATCAAAAGGCAACTTGAACGTACGGGGGGCTTCCACAAAGGCAGTTCCCTTGATGCGATAACGAAGCTTGCTGCTACCCGTCTTGTTGAATTCCTGAAATTGGCGAAGAAAACTGCTGATGCCGGTGATGACTTCGACATTCAACACCTGTGAACTGAACCGCGGAATGGTGACATTTTCTCCGGACATTCCATTCGCAAATTCGCGCTCGTTCAAATCAATGTCGAAACGTATTCCGTTGATGCCTAATTCTTTTTCGTTCGGATTTTGGATTCTAAGTTGAACGTCGAAACGTTGTTCAAAAATCGTCACGTCCTTCGGGGCAATGTTCGCAATAGAGATTTTCGGCGGCTCAATGTCTGACGGGACCGTTGCGCAAGCTGCCAGAGATAGTCCAGCCAGGAGGAGTGACCATTTACAGAACCTCTCGATGAGTGAAGACTCGTTCACCTTGGCCGTCCTCAGGTTGTAGGGGCGAAGTGTTCAGCGCTCTATGGTTTCGGTTATTTTAAAACCGCAGCCAGAGCATTTTTGACCGGCTCACCACCCATCTTTCCGGCAAAGTCCGACAGGAGACCGGAAAACTTGTCTACCGCAATTTCTCGTCCGCTTTAATCTTCTCTAACAGGATCTCCGTATTGGTCGACGCTGCACGCTGATTCATGGTCGTGGCGCGCTGTCCACTCGCGGGGCTGGGGTACCGCAGACATGCAGCGATCGCGCTGAGCCAATATATCGGTTTCATGGCATCTCCCTTTTTACGCATCGCAGTCTACAGTCCGACGTCGTCATCCAGACGCTAGGCTGTAACATGCCGAATTGCGCATCGCCTCCATACTGTCAAAACTGACAGGTGGTTCAGTGAGAAGCGCTGTGCAGGGCACCCACGGCATACCTGAAGCACGTGCCGCCACGAATTCCCTGCCTCCGCCCAAATGCCAGCCAAGGATTAGCTCAGCATAATTTGATGATTTGAGTCTCGACACGGAGCCGATGTCAAAATCAAATCCTCTCACGGCATGGATGAGCGATGTGAGTGACCATCCGTAAACAATCCACTGTCGACGTGTGGATGCGCATGAAGCGGAACGTGCTGTCACCGCGTCAAGTGTGTCCGAATCCAGGAATGACACGCCGCCACGATGTGCGCTTCGGGCAAGTCGATCTGACAGCCGATTTCCAGCATGATTTGACTCAATGACCTAGCCTGCACCGCAATTTCCTGTTTCGATTCAGCGGTCGCCCCGAACACCAGGCGAAATTCATATATATCTGGATCGAGATTCAAGAGTCGTTTGCACTCTGCACTATCATCCATTTCTTCCGACGTGAGTTCCCGTTGCGGAAAAACAAATTGGTCATGTCTTTGTTCTTTTTTCTATGCGAAATCCCAGCGCCCCTGTTTTTTGAAGCGTCCAACGACAAAAGCATCTGGCAATCCAAGACTCACAACCCAATGCACCAGCCGCTAGCGAGCCGGAACCGTTGTCCCTACTCCCAACAGACGACCGACTGCGGATCCGGCTCGACGCCACTGCTCCGCCAACCACTCGAACCCGGTCCGGACCACTTTTTCGGTTGAAAACGGACCCTTGCCTCTTTGGCTCAGGGCAACGATACAAGGATTCTTGTCTGGAGACGCGGTCCCTTCTGCATTGTCGGCTAGGATCACGTGCGGCACGGACAAAGTCAGTCCTAAGGGATCGGCCACATGAAGGACTTCCCATGCCTTACTGGCGGCAATTGAGTTAGCCTTCGTCGAGACCTGTGGGCTGGCCAGCCGCCCCGTCAAGCGAATCGGGACAGCAAGACTGAGCAAGGCAACGTCCTTCGGGCGCGGTGTCACCAAGAAGTCAACTTCCTCAGTGTCGAGGGCCAACATGCCCGCTGCCACTATCGTGTGATCGGTTCCGTCGATCAGGAGGGCGCCGGCCTTCATCTTTCCATTCAGAATGTCAAAAGAGCCGGCCGCGCAATGGTATTGCGTAAACTCCTGCCGTTGCCATGCCTGCGAGAGCATGACGGTCATAAGATTGTTTGCCCACAATTCCACATAGCGAGTCGCCAACCTCGCCGGACCGGCGACGATTTCGAGATGGCCATTCACGTGGGCCAATTGTTCTCGCAGCGTGCGACCGTTTCCTTGGGAGATGAAGTGGATGTCGGCACTCCCTTCGACCTTGTCCGTGATCCGGAACGCATTGAACAGCCCACCGTAATTAGTATGAGTCGTGGTTATTTCCACACGGGTGGGGACATCATCCCGGGTCCCGTCCATGGTCAGCAAGCCGGTTGTTACCGCCCCGTCGTGGACCAAAGAGATCGGCCCCAGGGTCAGCATTCCGTCTTTTAATGCCAGCATCCCGACCACATCATGGAATTCGACCGGCGGAGCCGATAGTCGGTTGACCGTCCACTGCACATCCAGGTCAGCTGAACGAAGAGACTCCACGGGTAATACCCATTCAGGGATGAGCCTCGTGTTTTCGTTCGGACCCTTAGAACGCTCTAACTGGAAGGGGTCAACGAACTGCTTCACTTCTTTACCGATCGAGTGAGCCGTCGCAGCCGCCTCTTCCCCTCCCTTCTTCATCGCTTGGGGAAGCGACTCTTTTGTCCTCTCGCTTGCCACAAGCACATCGGCGCGACGTTCGATGATCGGAACCTCAATCAATTCGGATGAGACAATTCCTTCGACCCTTGGTCGAGATCCCATCCATGATGCCTCCATGCGTCCGGTAACATCGCTGTTGCCTACTGTTGCGTGTAACCCCGACAGTCCAATTGTCCGACCTCGGACCGCTGCACGACCGGCCACGGTGAACGGACCAAGATCGGGCATGTTGATTTGAACCAAACGACCCAGGTGAACAAGCGAAGAGCCCTCTAAACTGACGGTGAAATTCGCCGTGCCCCGTGCAATCTCCGTTCCGACTTGACCTTCCACCTCGAGCATGAGATCTGGTGCGCGCGCAACCAACCTGAACGGCACTTCATGGGTTGACTCCAGCAATTGCCTCAAGGGTATGGTGGTAATTCCCAGCGACAAGGGAAGGCCACGCGTTTCACCTCGGACCGATAGGTTCATGGAATCCTGGGGTCGCCCCCCAAGCTTGAGCTCTGCTCGATCCACTGCCAACAAGAACCCTTTGGTCATTCCAATCCGTATTGTATGGGATTTGGCTGTGACCTCTATCACGACTCGCTCCAAGAGGTCTTCTTTTGTCCAACCTTCGCTGTCGAGCGAAATATCCATGTGACCCGTACCGACAACTTGTTCGGTGATTCCCATCCGACTCAGCAAACGGCCATAATTTATTTTTTGTAAACGAATGCGACTGCTCAATTTCGGCATAACGCCGGTCACGTCGAGCCCGACGGAGGCGGTGTTGATCACCGGTTGATTGGTCATCGACGACCATGAGGCTTCCACCTTTCCCCTATCTACGGTGAGCCGAAGCACAAAGGGCTCGAGATAGTACCGGCCGGCACGGAAGCGCTCGACACGCCACTCCACGTCCGCCACGAAACGTTGCAGAACCTGCGCTAGTTCGCGCGCATTGGGAGGTGGTGTCGAGCCGCCCGATTCCTTCACGCGTGGCGTTTGGTCCATGAAATCGTCAGTTCGTACATTCCGGGATGTCAGGTGCGCACGGACACCGATACGGTCACCTGCGAATGCCACATCCATCAGCCCTCCGATGTCGGTTCCGCGTAACCGAGCCACGAAGTTCGAACTCCAGGATCGAGGCGTTTGGGCAATCAGCTTGCCGGACAATCGGAATGGCCCAAGGGCCGAGAGTGAAGGATCCCACTCATGCAGATCGGGAAGGTCCCCTCGAACGGTGAGTGCCACACCCTCGCCTTCTAGAGGCCGATCTATTACACCATCGACGATCAAATGGGCCCGGTCGCCATGCAATGCGACCCGGATGGGCCACCTGTGGTTGGAGAGCAATTCAGAAAGTGAACCGGTCCGTGCATCGATTCTGAAACGCCGGTGCCCATAGTGCCCGGCCAGAGCGAGTTCTCCGGCCGTCGCGAGGGTCATCGATAGATGTGCCTCACTGAGCCCCAGTTCGATGTCGTTTCCTGACTCGAGATTGGGAAGCAGAAAAGAAGCCTTGCTCACATCCGCTGTCACCACCAAGGAATCCATGACCGCCCTTTGTGTTGCTCCTTTTCCCGTGGCCTTGATTGTCACGTCGGCAACGCCCAGAACGCCGTTAGCCAACCCAAATGAGCGGAGCATCATGCCAATGTCCATGGCATGCCCGGAAAGAAAAACGGACCCGCTAGGACTCTTTGCAGCGACATCATATTTGGCGTGTCCTTCGAACCGCGCTCCAAACGCGTCTGCGCCATGTAATAGGAGTCGCAGGTCACCACTCGTCAGAGTGGCTTCCAGCCCGACGGATTCGAGGGTATGGGTTCCAATGATGATAGTTTCTGCCGTCAGGTGAATGCTCGCATCATGGGCCTTCAGTCCATCGATCAGCTTCATGGCCGATTCCGCATCTTCGCCGGGCGGCGCATCCCCGGAGTTTTCCGGAGCGACGAAATCATGGAGATCGATTCTCTTCGATGCGAGGTTTATCGACCATCTGGGGTGGTCATGATCGAAATGAATGAAGGCGTCTCCTGTCAGATCGCTGGAGCCCAATACAGCCTGGACGTTGCTGACGGCAATTTCATCTACGCCAAGGTTGGCCTCCCCAGAAATTCTGTATGGACCGAGGGAAGGCCATGTGACCGCCAACAGTTGGTTGAGTGCACTGAGACGTGTACAGGCTAGAGTGACCTGAACGTCCGCTCGAGACGTTCCGAATGGAAGAGCCACGCTCCCCTTGAGCTCGAGAGTTGCATCGACCGCTCGTATGACTACATCTACAGGCCAGAATTCACGTCCTCTAATGAGATCAGAAAGTGTGCCACCCATCGCTTCAACTCTGACGGGAACCTTTCGGAATTCCCCATTCGCGATAAGACGGATCGGAAGGTTGGGAAAGATCTCCACCTTTCCCTCCCGCAAAGACAACATGTCGCCGCCTGGGGAATCGCTACGTCGATCGTGTAGCGTGACATCTCGAAGCACGAGCTCGCGTATCTCAACCGGAGATATGGGGGGAGCGGATGTGACGGCGTCGTCGTGAAGATTTTTGTCGGACCTTCCCAACCTCGCCCCCTCATCCTTATCCAATACGATGGTGACTCCGGCGAGAACGAGACGTGAGATCACGATCGATCCCCGGATGAGAGGACGTAGGGCAATCGAAATCTCTATTGTGTCGGCGGTGATGAAGTCACTGGAATCGCCTGAGTGGCCGGCGATAGAAAGCTGGTGGATCACGATGGTCGGCGTGGGCAAGAACGCCAATCCGAGAGGTTCTTTGATCGTCACCCGTCGGTC
>Ga0070672_100000290_pt1 | contig 28408 bp, 23 predicted proteins | sample KBSM13metaG_FD_66151 | JGI IMG/M metagenome (GOLD analysis project Ga0070672, IMG submission 66151) | Miscanthus rhizosphere microbial communities from Kellogg Biological Station, Michigan, USA - KBS M1-3 metaG | ecosystem: Host-associated > Plants > Roots > Rhizosphere > Soil ... | reverse complement strand
CTCCGCCAGCCGGATGAGCAGCTGCAAATCGTCCTCGCGATCGATCAGCTCCTCCGCCGAGGCGGGCTTGGAGAAATCGAATGGATTGAGTTCGGGCACTGCGGCGAACATACCAAGGTGGCGGATTATCCGCCACTAAGACGGCGGATAATCCGCCACCTATGCGGGCGTGGCTCAGGTCGTCGCTTCGGTTCTAGGCGACGGCGAGCGGCTGGCGGGCGATCCGAGCCGCCTCCGCTTGGCCGAGGTAGGTGCGGAGGACCAGCTCGATCAGCTCGGGCAGCAGCTCGGGCAGGCGCTCCGCCTCGCCGACGATGAGGCGCTGGTAGGCGGACCAGAAGACCGAGCCGGAGAGGGTGTCCTCGATCGTCGCCGGCAGCTCGGCACCGCGCGCGCTCAGCTCGCGGCCCTGGCGGAAGAGCGGAGCGAAGGCCTTGGTGGCGCGCTCGTAGCGATCGAGCATGCCGGGGCCGACGGTCGGCGCCTCGACGATGACGGCGCGGGCGACCAGCGGCTCGGCGACGATCCGGTCGATCCAGGTGCTGAGAGCGAGGACCACCTCGTCGGTCCAGTTGCCGCCCTCCTCGGCGAGCCGCCCGCGGATCGCCTTTTCGGTGGTGTCGAAGGCGCTGTCGAACAGCTCCTTGAAGCACTCTTCCTTGCCGGAGAAGTGCTTATAGAAGGTCTTGTAGCTGACCCGGGCGCGCTTGACGATCAGCTCGACCGTGACATCGGCATAACCCCGCTTGGCGACCAACTCCCCGATCGCGCGGAGGATGCGGCGGCGCTGATCGAGGTGGGCGCTGGTGCGGGTGACCGCGGCGGGAGAGACGTCGGAGGTGACCCGTGAAGCCCTGCCCGGTAGCGCCCGCATGAACATGAGGATACCGGTAAGACCGACTTAAGGAAAGGCATCTGCCGAGCATCGGAATGGTTTCCCGGCCCCGCCAGGCATCGCCGAGGCGCCGTTGCCTCGGCGGCTTAAAGAACACGGTTCTACTACCTCTCAGATACAGCGAAGAAAGCGCTGTATTTCCTTGAAATAGTGGCTACCTTTCCGGCTTGTGGCGGCAGGGGACGAACAGGCGGCGTTGGCTGAAATCGGAGTTCGACTCTGCGCCGAGTTCGGTTACGCGCTCGTCGAGGACGTCCTAGACGAGCCGCCATCCCCCGATGACGAGGCGCGCACATCGCTGTTCGGCAATTTCCTCGGACCGGAGGACGAGCGTCTGGTCGCGGCCGCCCGCCACAGCCTCGTCCGCATCGCGACGGCCCTGAGAGCGAGGAATTCGACGGGCGCGCCGGAGACAGCCGTCGCCGCGCTGCTGGACGGCGCGGAGCTGATGATGCGGAGCGAACTGGCGATCGGCAACCCGCCCTCGGCCATGATGGCGAGCCTCGTCTACCTGGTGGCAATGCCGATGGTCGAACAGGAGGAAGCCCTCGCCCTCTCCAGCCGCACCTCTTCGCTGCTCGAAGAGGCCATGAGCTGAGCGGCGTCGCGCTTCTCCTTCGAGCAGATCAACAGTTAGCGGTTACCGCCTGGTTGAACCGGACTTTCCATGGCGGCGAGATCTTGTAGGTGTTGACCTTCTCGTCGACGTAGACATCCCAAGCGTCGCCCGATCCCTCTTGGCCGTGGGCATACAGCGTGGGCAGCATGTCGTACCCCGTGGTCCTCGCATTGCACCCCTGCCAGACCAGATGGCCCACCCAATAGCCCTCGACGACCAACTTGAGGAAGGCGCATTCCATTGAGAGCCGGTTGTAGCCAAACTCGATTCTCGGTTCCTTCTTGGAACCCTTCGTGAGGCTTGCTTCCATCTCCCCGGTTCGGATCTCCGTGCTCGAGCCACCCGGAGCCACGCAGCTGAACCTGAACGGAGTCATCTCCTCCCGACAGCCGCTGAACCCAAATACCGCCTGGCCGAAGGTGCTCGTTTCGAAACGACCTTGGCCAATCGTGGCATCACACCTAAGCCGATTGTCGCCAAACCGCAGGAACAAGGAACCACCCGACAGACGGTATGAGCAGGCCGCTCCCTGGCACAAGACTTCAGGCTGGTCCCCGAGGACTGCGGCCGGAGATCCAAGGCAAATCAGGAGCGCCAATATTGCGACCACGCAAGACTTCATGAGCAGAGCTTAGCTTGTTCCGCAAAACTCAGCTATCTCTGAGCGGCGAGGCCTTTGCAGGCCCCGCCGCCCGGGGTATCACGCTGGGTTCATTTACATGTAAGTTTCACTTCGTCGTTGGTCCAGGTGATGGTTCCTGTTCCGATTATCGATGACTCGATATATGCTTCTCCTACAACGTCTTTGTTACTCGATGGATAGTAACCGGCTTTCGCTGTTGTGATTGTCCAGTATGTTTGTACGCCAATGCCGTTGCGGGCGAATTCAACCTGGTGAGAAGGTTTGTATTGATTACAATTCGGATTCTCGATATGTCCGATGAGGTTGCCTGTCACTGTTTTTTTCTCGAAACCTTCACAATTGAATGTCACGTTGAGGCTTGTGATCAGGATGCCAGGTGTTGCTTCGTTGGGCTCGATGTAGATCAGATGAGTTTGGTGCGACCCGGTCTCGATCTTCCCGGCCGTACCGGTGTTGTTGCAGAAGAATTTGAAGAACGAGACCTGCTCACGACAGTCTGTGAGGATCAGGCTCACCTGCCCTGTTGAGGTGGCATGTGAGACGTTGGCGGTGCCTTCGAAGGTCGTGCACTTGATTCGTTCGCCTTTTTTGTTTTCGAGTTCGGCTACTCCGCCTGAGATTTTGCCGGAGCAATTGGCCCCGGATTTGCAATCGGCGGAGAATTCCCCTGCCGACGCCATGGCCGGCAGGGCCGCAAGCGCCACGGCGGCGAGCGCCCCCGCCGCGAGGTGCATCAACTTCTTGTTCATGTTGTTCCTTCCTTCAGTTCCCGGACCATCTGTCGGGACCCGTTTCCGGGGCCGGCTGGGTTCGGTCCGCCGACCTCGCCTCCATTTCGAAAGGAGCGTCGGGGCCAACTGGCCCCGACGCTCGGGATATCACGCTGGGTTCATTTACATGTAAGTTTCACTTCGTCGTTGGTCCAGGTGAAGGTTCCTGTCGCGGTGATCGATGACTCGAGATAGGTGTCGCCAATATCTTTGTTGCTTATCGGGTAGTACCCGGCTCCCGTTGTTGTGATTGTCCAGTATGTCTGTTCTCCAATACCGTTGCGGGCAAATTCGACCTGGTGTGAGGGTTTGAAACTACCGCAGTTCGGATTCTCGATATGGCCGATGAGGCTGCCTGTCACTGTCATTTTGGCCCATCCGGCGCAATTGAATGTCACGTTGAGACTTGTGATCAGGAAGCCGGGTGTTTTTTCCTGAGGCTCAATGTAGATCAGATGAGTCTGCAGTGACCCGGTTTCGATTTTCCCGGCCGTAGCGGTGTTGGTGCAGGTGAATTTGAAGATCGTCACCTGCTCACGACAGTTGGTGAAGATCAGGTTCACCTGCCCTGTCGACGTGCCATGCGATACGTTGGCCGTGCCTTCGGTGCCCGTGCATTTGACCCGTTCGCCTTTGTTGTTTTCGATTTCCGCTTCGCCGCCAGAGATTTTGCCGGAGCAATTGGCCCCGGATTTGCAATCGGCGGAGAATTCCCCCGCCGACGCCATGGCTGGCAGGGCCGCAAGCGCCACGGCGGCGAGCGCCCCCGCCGCGAGGAGCATCAACTTCTTGTTCATGCCGTTCCTTCCCTCAGTTCCCGACGATCCCGCCGGGGACCCGTTTCCGGGGTCGGCAGGTTCGGTCACCGACCCCGCCTTACGGGGTATCCCTAACTGGTTTGGCTCTGATTGGTCAAGTGGGCCTGTGGAATGGAACCGGGGAGGCGGACTTCCCCATCTCGCCAGACCGTTTTACCTGCATCGAGCGTGCGACAGCGGCGCAGCCTCGTAATCCTGCACACGGGGAGGAAGGCGAGAGACCCTCGCCGAGAAGAGTCTGATACCTAGCCGAGACCGCCGGAAATCGAGACGCCGGGAAGCCCGACAAAGCCAGCCTGGTCGGAGCTGAGGATCTGCCACTCCCGGGCTCGTGCCGTCGCAGCGATGATCAGATCGTGGGCGCCGCGAGGCCTACCTTCCCGCCGGACATGTGCCAATAGCTCGGCATGCACTTCGGCCACCCTGAGGTCGTAGGGCTCAATCGTGACAGCTTCGAGAACCGCCGCGACGAATCGCTCGCGCTTTTTCCGTCTCCGCCCCACGGCCATCTGAACGCCGACCTTCAGCTCCGCCACAGTGATCGCCGCGACCGCGACGTCGTCACCATCGTTGATCGCATCGTCCAGGGAATCACCCCCGCGCTCGGCGTCGACCAAGACGGTCGTATCGAGGATCAATCGCGCCAGGGGTCCGTCACCGGCTCCATGCCCTCGCGAAGCTCCCGCAGCTCGTCCGCCCAGGCATCGTCAGGCCGATTGGCGCGAAGCGCCTCCTTGAGCGTCTTCCCGGTCCCGCCGCCGGCGGGACCGATGGTCGCCACGACCCGGCCGTGACGAACCACGACGTAGGACTCCCCGCCCCGCTCCACATCGTCCAAGACCTCCGAGAAGCGGCGGGATGCATCGGTCGCGCTCAACTGCTTCACAGAAATCAGATTATCAGATTCCTGATCCCGCCCGTGCCGGTCGATGGCGGCAATCAGCGGGAATCGCCCCGCCGAAGGAGATGGGGCGATGCCGGATGGCCGCTACGCGAACGGTGTTCCCACCATCGGTCAGCTGATAGAGAATTCGATACGCCCCCCATACCCCGCATCTCTCGGGAGGGGATGCACTCCAGGCTCGCTCTTTCGAATAGGCCGACAGCGCGTCGAAGGCGTGTTCCGCGAGACGCGCCGTGTCGTCTTCATGCCGACTCCTGCTTGTCCGACACTAGACTCGCGGCATGGGTCGGAGAGCAACGATCGCGGTGCTCTTGGGCGCGGGGGCTGTACTCGTGTTCCCGATTTGGGGCTGCGGTTCGCCCACCAGCAACGTTTCCGCCTCAGAACCGTCTGTTTCGATCACCGGCCTCTATCCGGACCTCAACCCCGCTGAAGGTCGCTACGTCTCGCGCTGCGGCCGCGACGGCCACCCGATCCAAATCGTCGCCAGAAACGGAACCGAGGTCGCGGTCGGCTCCGCGGCACCTGTAGCGGGCACGTTCACGATCGACCGCCCCGTCCCGGCCGGCGACGACTTCAAGATCACAGCCATCCGGGGCGCCAGGCGGGACACCTTCCAGGTGCGATGCCTCCCGGCGGACTTTCCCCAGTGGCGTTTCCAGAAGCTGCGCCCGATCCAACCCGGCCTCTTCGTGGTCAGCTTCAGGGCCTCCCCAAAGATCCGCCCGTGGATCATCGTCTTCGATCACGAAGGGGTTCCGCGCTGGTGGTACAGCCCCCCTACGAGTGCGCTCTGGGCGCAGATCCTCCGCGATGGCAACATCGCCTGGGCGCGGTCGTTTGGCGACGGATATGGCCTGGACCCTCGCATGGCCCACGAGGTCCGCTCAATCTCCGGCAAGCTGCTGCGGGTTATAAAGGCCAAGGGGGAGATCATCGACGGCCACGAGTTCCGTGAACTCGACAACGGCAACGTCCTCGTTGACACCTATGCCCCCGGCAACGAGGTGAACCTGAGACGCTTTGGCGGTCCCAGCAGCGCTTCAGCGGTCTTCGCGGAAATCCAGGAACTGAATCCGGATGGACGCATTGCGTGGCGGTGGAACTCGCGGGGGAAGGTCGGCCTCGGGGAGACCGGGCGGTGGTGGCGCAACGTCCTCAGCAACGGCAAAACCAGCGCCCGCGGAGTCAGAACCTTCGATCCGGTTCACGTCAACTCGATCGAGCCTCGGGGACCGGACGAAGTGGTTGTGTCGATGCGCCATACCGATGCGATCTATGGGATCCAGCGCTCGACTGGAGACATTCGGTGGAAGCTGGGCGGCACCGAGACGGCGGACTCGCTGCGGATCATCGGCGACCCGGTGGTCAAGCTATTCGGCGGCCAGCACGACGCCCGCGTCGAGGAGAACGGCGACGTCAGCATCTATGACAATGGCAAGGACCGACCCCGCCAACCCCGCGTTGTCTCCTACCGCCTCGACCTCGACAGGGGCAAGGCCACCTATCTCGGGCAGTTGAACGATCCGCGAATCACGACCAGCCATTGCTGCGGCTCGGCGCGGCCGCTCCCCGGAGGTGGCTGGCTCGTGAGCTGGGGGGCTAACCCACTGGTAACCGCCTTTGACGCCAGCGGACGGACTGCCTTTCGCCTGGAGCCGGCGGCCTCCACTTTCCGGGCGGTTCCGGTCCCCGCCGGCGCAACGACCGTCGCTGCGCTCGATCGGGGCTTGGAGGCGATGGAGCGAGGTCGTTGACTGTCGCTTGCTCAGCTCACACGGCGGGGCGGTGCTGGTGCCAGCAGCGCTCGGCCTCGAGCTGGGCGCCGAGCGAGAGGAGACGAGGCTCGCTGTTGGCGTTGCCGAGCAACTGGGCGCCGAGGGGGAGGTGATCGGGAGTGAAGCCAGCCGGGACGTTGAGGCCCGGCCAGCCGAGGATGTTCCATGGCCAGGCATAGGGGCAGGCGGCGACGATCCGCTTGTCGGTCTCCCAGCTGCTGAGGCCGTCGCAGGCGCCGATCGGCAAGGGGGGCTGTGCCGTGGTCGGGGCGAGGATCACGTCGTAGCGGCGAAAAAGCTTTCCGACCCGACGGCGCGCGAGCTTCTCGGCGAGGTGGGCGGGGCCGAGCAGCGGCCGGAGGACGCGGCCGAGGCGGACGGCGTGATGGGTGCGCGGATCGAGCTGGGAGGAGTCCGGGGCCCGCTCGGCCCAATCGCGGATCCCGACCATCGAGCGGGGCATGATGCTGGCGCCGCAGGCGAGCTTGTAGGGCACGTCGACCGGCTCGACCGCGTGACCCAGGCCTTCCAGGGCCCTGGCGATGCCTTCCACGGCCTCTCGGACCACCGGGTCGAGGCTGGCGGAAGCGCCGCTGAACGGAACGTTGAGCGCAAGGGCGACTCGCAGGGGCCCGGGGTCTCGCCGCGCCGCCGCGACATACGATTCCTCCGGTGCCGGCGGGCAGTGCCGGTCGCCGGCGACGTTGCCGGCGAGCACGTCGAGCAAGAGGGCGGCGTCGCCGACCGAGCGCGCCAATGGCCCGTAGGAGGTGAGGCCGTTGAAGGACTCCGGCGCGGGCCAGGTTGAGACCCGGCCGCGCTGGGGCTTCAGCCCGACCAGATGCGTCCAGGCAGCCGGGATGCGGACCGACCCAGCACCGTCGGAGCCGACCGCGGCCGGCAGCAGTCCGGCCGCCACCGCTGCAGCCGACCCCCCGGAGGAGCCACCGGGGCTGTGCTCGTGGCTCCAGGGGTTGCGCGTCGCGCCGAAGGCGGGACCCTCGGTGAAGGGCCACTGGCCGATCTCCGGCGTGTTCGTCTTGCCGACGACCACCGCGCCCGCCGCCCGCAGCCGCCGCGCCACCTCGCCGTCCTCCTCGCAGGGATCGAACTCGCCGGGGCAGCCGAAGGAGGTCGGCTCTCCGGCCAGGTCCATGTCGTCCTTGATCGCGATCGGCACGCCCAGCAGCGGTCGCCTCTCACCGGCGGCCAGGCGGCGCTCGGCCTCGAGCGCCTCTGCCCGCGCGGCCTCCGGTCTCAGCAGCCGGAAGGCGTTCAGCGACGGCTGGGACGCTTCGATCCGCGCCAGGGTCGACTCGAGCAGCTCGACCGCCCCGACCTCGCCGGAAGCCAGCAGCTCGGCCTGCCGCGCGAGACCGAGGAAGGCCACCTCGCCCCCGCCCCGCGCCTCCGTGTTGACCGTGGATTCAATAAGAAGCAGATTGATATCAGCTTGTTGAACTTGCGGTCAATTAGAACTAGCCTCGACCCGAATGAAGACCTTCAAGCGATCTCGGCTCAGCAGCGATGCGCGCCGCGAGCAGCTGCTCGCCGCCGGCGCCGAGCTGCTCGGCCGTCGCCCCTACGACGAGGTCTCGATCGAGGAGATCGCCGCCACCGCCGGCGTCTCCAAGGGCCTCCTCTACCACTACTTCCCAACCAAGAAGGACTTCGTCCTCGCGGCGCTGCGCCGCGGCGAGCGCGAGCTCGGCGAGCTGACCGCCCCCGACCCCGACCTCCCCCCCGCCGAGCAGCTCGACGCCGCCCTTGATCGCTTCCTCGACTTCGTCGAGGAGCACGCCGCCGCCTACATGGCGATCTTCCGCAGCCGCGGCGGCGGTGACCGTGAGATCGAGGCGACCCTGGAAGCGAACCGGCAGCAGCGCCTGCGCGCTCTGATCGACGCGCTCGCGCGCTGGGAGGCCGCCCCCGTACAGGTCGAGCGCACGCCGTTGCTGGAAACGGCGCTGCAGGGCTGGATCTTCTACGTCGAGGGCGCCGTGCTGCGCTGGCTCGAGCGGCGCGACATCGAGCGCGGCGAGCTGCGCCGGCTCCTGCAGCGGGCTTTGATCGACTCGCTGACCGCCGGCTATCGGTCCTCGAACCTCGACAGCGGTCGACGCGCCACCTCCGCTGCTTTGTCGCAGCCGAGATAGGGGGCGAGGGTCAGCTCGACGAGCTGCGGGGCGAGCGCCGGCAGATGCTTTGCCTCTCCCGCCTGAAGCTGGGCCGAGATCACCCCGGCGATCCCGCCAACGAGGGCGGACTCGATGATGCCTGGGAGCTTGGCGCCGTAAGGAGTCTCGGTCCGCCCGGCGGCAAGGAGCCGAGCGAGTCGGTCGCGTGCGTCGAGGACGCGGCGAAGGAGGTCATCGCCGACGGTTATCGCCTCCATCGCCAGGAAGCGGGCGTCGACGGGCGCGGCGGCGGCCATGTCCAGGGTGACGCCGATCCCGACCTTCACCTTCAGCGGCCAGCTGGATTGGAGCTCGCAGGCTTGCAGCAGCTGGCCGAGATAGCGCTCGAAGAGATCCTGGTACGCGCTGTCGACCGCCGTCTGCTTGTTGGCGAAGTGCGAGTAGAACGAGGCGCGCGAGGCGCCGGCCCGATTGACGATCCGCTCGACGGTGACCCCGGCGTAGCCGTGCTCGGCGGTGACGGCGGCGGCGGCGGCGATCAGCCGCTCCCGGCAGTCCCTCTTTGTCGGATTTGACCGATTCATCGATTCGTCCATCTGCCTGAAGACGGGCGGACGCCGAGACAGGGAATACCGGCGCCCGCCCGAGTAGCTGCCCCTCAGGAAGCGGGGCTCGCCCGCCGCACTGGGGATGAGTGCGACGGTTGGGAAAAGATAGACAGGTTTGTATACCCTGTCAATCTAGATCTTCCCAGTATATGGCTTTCAGCAGCCGAAAATAGGCTTCTAACTAGGGCTGCGGTGCCGGGGATTAGAAGAATCCTTGTACTGTTCTGCGCTCCAGCCGCTACACCTCCAGCCGCGGCAGCACCCGCGCCAGCGGCTGCGGCAGCCACCAGACCCGCTCGCCGATCAACAGCATCAGGGCGGGCAGGAGAACGATCCGGACCACGGTGGCGTCGAGCAGCACAGCGATCGTCAGGCCGACGCCGAGCTGGCTGACGGTGGCGATCGAAGAGCCGCCGAAGGCGACGAAGACGGCCATCATGATCGCCGCCGCGCCGGTGATCACCCGCGCCGTCTTCTCAAGGCCGAAGGCGATCGACTCGGCGTGCGAGCCACCCGCGTCGCGGTGCTCGCGCATCCGCACCAGGAGGAAGACCGCGTAGTCGATCGAGAGGCCGAAGACGACGCCGAAGATCAGCGTCGCGCCGATCGCGTCGATGTAGGCGTGGCCACCGAGCGGCCAGCCTGCCGGCAGGTAGGTGAGCGCGGTGAGGATGCCGAAGGCGACCCCGACCGTGGCGAGGTTGAGGCCGACGGCGAGGGCGGCGAGCGGCAGAGCCCGCAGGATCAGCACGAGGACGAGGAAGGTGGCGAGGGAGATCGCGGCGACGACGAGGGGGATGCGGTCGCGGGCGACGCGGCTGTAGGTGTTGAGCGTGGCGGGACCGCCGGCGACCGCGGCGGTGGCGCCGGTCGCGCGGCCGATCCGCGCGGCGTCGTCGGCGAGGGTCCGGTTGAGCGCGATCGAGCCCTTCGAGTTGAGGTCGTAGCGGGAGAAGACCAGCATCGTCGCCGCCTGGCCGCCGTGCTCGAGGTCGACGACGCTGCCCGCCGCCTGGCGCGCGCGCGGAGGCGAGCCGTCGAGGGCGGAGAGAACGACATAACCAGAGTCGAAGATGTGCGGCGAGGAGCGCAGGAGACGGGCGCGACCGCGCCGCAGGCGCCGGTTGGTCGAGCTGACCTGGACGGTCGCCCGCCGCAGGCCGGTCTGCAGCGGATAGGAGCGGTGGTAGCCGCCGCCGAGGCCGTCGCGGAGCCGTGCGAGCACGCCGGCGATCCGCGTCGTCCCCGCCGCCAGGCGCTCGGCGCCGCCGGTCAGGCGCGGCAGGCCCGTGCGCAGCACCTGCGCCCGCTCGACCTGTCCTTCGAGGACCCGCTGGATCCGCTTCGCGCCGCGGGCAAGCCGGAAGAGGCCTTCGCGGAGCCGGAGGCTGCCCTGCGAGAGACGATCGAGGCCGTTGGCCGTCGAGATCACCCAGTAGGTGAGCTGCTGGGACTCCTCGACGTCGTCGACGAGGCCCGCCTGCAGCGCGGCCAGTTGGTCGCCGAGGCTCGCGCCCCCTTCCCCCCCGCCGAGCGCCGCGGCCGCCTGCCGCGCTTCGGCCAGCGCCGCCTCGTATTCGGGGTCGTCGCGGCCGACCGTCATCGCTTCCAGCCGCGCCAGGGTCGCGGCCAGGTGCTCTTCGCCGGCCGCGGTCCGCGTCTGCAGCTCCGGAACGGCCTGGTGCGCGGACTCGTTCAGGGACTTCTGCAGGTCCCGGCCCTGCGGGAGCGCGTTGCGGCGGAGGGATGGGATCAGCGCCCCGATCCCGACGTGGAGCAGCGCGGCGCCGTTCGCCGCGCTGAACTGGGCCTTGACCAGCCGCGGCGCCCGCGCGGCGAACGATTCGAGCGAGCCGAGCGCTTTCGCCGCCCCCGCCTCGGCGCGGCCAAGGCCGCGGGCGAGCAGCTCGGCCCCGTCGGAGGCCCGGCCGCTGCCGTCGACCAGGGCGCCGGCGCCGTAGGTCGCTTCTGCGAGGCCGGCCCGCAGCGTCGCCACCCCCGCCGAGGCCCGCCCGAGGCCGCGGCCGAGCCTGGTCAGCGAGGCGAAGGGGCTGCCGCTGTCCGCGGGCGAGGCGAGCACCGCCCGCTCGGCCCGCCGCAGCGGCGCCACCGCGCGGCGCACCTGGCCCGGGCCGACGACCGTCTCGACCCCGGGCAGGGCCGCGATCCGCCGCTGCCAGAGTTCCAGCGCCGCCAGCCGCCGCGGTTCGGTCATCGTCCCGCGGTCGGCGGCGACGACGACCTGGAACGGCGCTTCGAAGCCGCTGCCGGCGGCGCGGGTGATCAGCTCGTAGTCCTGCCGCACCGGGTTGTCGCCGGGAAGCTGGCCGGGGCTGAGCGGGCCGGTCTTCAGCGCCAGGGCGGGCGCGGCGAGGAAGAGGACGACGGCGCCGATCGCGATCGCCACCGGAGCCGGTCGCGCCAGCGCCCCGTAGACGAACCGCATCAGCAGCGAGCTCTCGCCGTTGGGCCGTGCGCCGAGCCGCCAGCGGTCGATGTTGGGACCGAGCAGGACGAGCAGCGGCGGCACCGCGAAGAAGGCGACGGCGACGCTGAGCCCGACCACGAGGATCAGGGTCGCCGCCAGCGAGGCGAGCAGCGCCCCGGGAACGATGAACACGGCGACCAGCATCGAGAGGACCAGGGTCGAACCGGCGAAAGCGGTCGTGCGCCCGGCGGTGCGGCGGGTGCGGCGAGCCGCGACGCCGGGCGCGGCCCCGCCCGCCAGCTCCTCGCGGAAGCGGGAGACCATCAGCAGCGCGTAATCGACTCCCAGCGCCAGCCCCATCATCGTGCAGACGGTCAGCGCCAGGGCGTCGACGGTCGCGAAGTGGGTGACGATCCAGAGCAGGCCGCGCGAGGCGAGCACGGTGATGGCGCCGAACCCGAGCGGGACCGCGGCGGCGACCGGCGAGCGGAAGACGAGCAGGAGGACGAGGAGGAGGATCGGCAGCGCGATCAGCTCGGCCCGCTCGGCGGAGTCGATCGACTCCTCCTGGATCGCCCGCGAGATCGTCGCGTAGCCGGTCTGGGTCGCCCGCACCGGCGCCCGGACGTTCTCCTCCAGCAGCCGGTTCAGCTCCGGCACCGTGTGCTTGACCGCGGTGTCGATGCCGGTGTGGAAGTCGGCGATCACGAGCGCCCGGCGCGGCCCCGGCCGCAGGCGGCCGACGTCGCCGCGGTCCCAGGGGGAGAGGACCGTCACCCCCGGCTCTGCCCGCAGCGCCCCCACCAGGCGCGGGCCCTGGCGGTCGAGCGCCGCCGGCGGGCCCTGGAGCAGGATCGGGAACGGCGCGCTCGGCCCGAAGTGGGCCTCGAGCATCGCGTTGGCGCGCGAGGCTTCGGTGTCCGGGATGTTCAGCGAGCTGGGGCTGAGCCTGCTGTCGAGGCCCAGCCCGAGCGCTGCGAGCAGGACTACCGGGACCGCCAGCGCGGCCAGGGTGCGCCAGGGCCGGCGCACCTCAGTGGCGGACGCTGCAGCGTTTGAGGAAGGTGCCGGAGAGGAAGGTCCCGTCCTTGAATTGCACTTTCACCTTCGCCTGCAGGTGGCCCGTTTCACAGCGCGCGTTGACGTAGCTGTGCTTGTGGCCCTTGAAGGTCCATTTCCTGTCAACCGTGAGGTGTCCCGAGATCGGATGGCCGGCGCCGCCGGCGATCTTCGGGATCCGCGCTTTGGTCCGGTAGCCGTAGACGCCGTGGTTGATTTTTTCGATCACCACCGGGACGATGAAGGTGGTCGGCACCGGCACCGTGGTGAAAGCGTGGGCGAGGATCGTGTCGTTGCCTTGCTTCTTCGGCCCGTTGAAGAGGGTGATCGGCGAGGAGATCGGGATCGGCTTCTGTTCGGGGAAGGCGACGATCGCGCTCCCTCTGCCCTTGCCGACGATCGCGTTCGGGCACGCCTTGCGGGCGGCGGGGACCGTGGTCGATTGCAGCTTCCCGGCCCTGCAGACTTCGAGCCCGTTGGTCTCGACGTGGCCGTGGCGGTCGAATTCGATCTCCAGCGTTTCCACGATCGGCGGCAGCTCGCCGGACTTGGTCGTCGCCTTGCCGCTGCCGAACAGCTTGATCGGCGCGTCTTCGTGCTTGGGCAGCTTGGTCGGCGCGAAGCCGCCGTTGGCGTGGACGACGAGGTCTCCGGCTTCGAGGACCAGCGCCGAGGCGGTCGCCGCCGCGATCGCCAGCGCCAGCGCCGCCAGCGCGATTGCCTTCTTCTTCATCTCGATCTCCCTCCCTGGGTCATCGGTTCAAAGCTCTTCATCCGTGGCGCCCCCTGACGACGGCCCGTCCCCCGCGGGCCGGGATCATCGTCACGTTGCGGTGCTGCGGCCGCTCGGGCTCGGGCCGGTCGGCCTCGAGGTCGAGCCGCCGCGCCATCTCCCGCAGCACCACTCGCTGCTCGGCCATCGCCAGCGTCGCGCCGAGGCAGCGACGGGTGCCGCCGCCGAACGGGATCCACTCGTAGGTGCCGGGCTTGCGGCCGAGCCAGCGCTCGGGCCGGAAGGTGAACGGGTCCGGATAGACGTCCTCGCGATGGTGCAGGAGGAGGATGCTGATCGCGACCGGGCGCCCGGCCGGCACGCCGTAGGGCCCGAACCGCCAGGGGACCGCGACCCGGCGCCCGGTCATCGGCACCACCGGCCTGGCGCGCATCGCCTCTTGGATCGTCGCCTCGACCCAGGCCGGGCCCTCGGCGTCGCCGCCGCTGCGCACCGCCTCCAGCAGGCGGCCGTGGGCCTGCGGGGTCCGCAGCAGGCGCTCCCAGGTCCAGGCGAGCTGGTTGGCGGTCGTCTCGTGCCCGGCCAGGACCAGGGTCATCAGCTCGTCGCGCAGCTCGCGGTCGGAGAGCGGCCTGCCCTCCTCGTCCTCGCTGCGCAGCAGCAGGGAGAGGATGTCGCGCCGCTCGGCGAGGTCGCCGGCGCGGCGCCGCTTCGCGATCACGGCGTAGACGCAGCGGTCGGGGACCAGGAGGCCGAGGCGCATCAGGCCGCGGGGCTCGCTGCGGCCGAGGTTGCCGAGCTCGGCGAGGCGGGCGATCGGCAGCTTCGATTTCCAGAGCATCTCGCGGATCGCCAGCCGCAGCGCATGCTCGGCGCTGCCGGGTCGGGGGCGCCCCTCGATCCCGAAGACGCCGCCCATGATCACGTCGAGGGTGATCGCCTGCATTCGCGGCGCCAGGGAGAAGGGCCGGTGCAGGCGCCAGCGCGAGATCTCGCGCTCGGCGGCGGCGGCGATCATCCGCTCGTAGGCCGCGATCGCCTCGCCGTGGAAGGCCGGCAGCAGCAGCTTGCGGCGGGGGAGGTGACGGGGTTCGTTCGCGGTCAGCACCGAGCTGCTCCCGAGCACCGGCCGCAGCGGCGATTCCGTCGCTATGGTGGGAACTAGATCCGGCGGGGCGGAGAAGAGCGAGCGCACGTGATCGGGATGGCAGACGACGACCGGCCCGCCGCGGACGTAGCCACGGGCGCTCCAGACGTCGCCGAACCGCGCCCGCTGGCGGAAGACGAAGCCGACCTGCCGCAGGCTGAACCAGAGAACCTGGGCGGCGGCCGGAAGGCCGACCACCGGCGGCGCCGGCAACCGCTCCTGCTCCTCGCCCGTGATCTGCCCCGCCGGCGAGGGCGGCGCCGATCGGACCAGCTCGCCTACGCTTTCCCCGGGCACAGCAGCCTCGGAGGCCGAGGCGCCGTCGATCTCACTCGCTTCCAGTAGCCTCATCAACACTCCAAGATAGAAGAGGACGCCTATCGTTGTCAAACGAGGGCATTTTCAGCGGGTGGGGACGCCGGGCAGGGCGCTGCCGGCGATCGCGGCTGGCTTCCAGACGCCGCCTTCGAGGCGAAGGGGCATCGCGTAGACGGTCCCCTCGGGGGCGCCGACGTAGACCAGGAAGGCCTGCTCGCCTTCGTGGCGGAGGGCGACGGCGTCGACCTGGGTGATTTCGCGGGCCAGGGAGGCGGGCACCGGCCGCGTGACGGCGGCCAGTCCGGCGGCGCAGCCCTCGCCGCGCGCCTGGGGAGCCTGCGCGGCGAACCGTTCGAGGCTCTTGCGCTGGCGGGCGGCGAGCAGGTCGCAGGCGCGCGCCCATTCGCCGCGGACGCTGGCGACGAAGAGCGAATGGGTGGCTTCGGCCGCCTGCAGCAGCTCGGGCTCGCCGGCTTCCTCGCCGTAGCCCTGGACCGAGTTGTCGCCGCCCTCGACGCGGAACTGCGCCGCGCCGCCGCCAGAGACCTCGAGCGGCGCGACGGGGACATCTCGCCGGTCATCGCCGTTCGAGGAGGCACCGCCCTTTCCCTGCGCTTCTTCTTCTCGACTTTGGCCACCGTGGCCCTGCCCGTCCGGGCGCTTGTCGGCGCTGCCGCCCGAGCCGGCGCCTCCGACCCGGGGGGAGGCTTCGACCGTCGCCGTGGAGGAGGAGTCGGTGCTCTCGGAGCGCCCGCCGCAGGCGGTCAGGGTCATCGCCGCTGCGAGGGCGATGATCACGAAGAGGGCGGGGCTTGGCTTCTTGGACATGGTGGATCTCCTTGCTCAGCGGGCGGTGCAGCTATCGGTCAGGGTCTGCACGATCGGCTTGCGGCCGGCGAAGCCAAGGGTCGTGCGGGAGAGCGGGAAGGTGGCGATGCGGAAACCGGGCGGGGCCGGGCAGCCGGCGGTCAGGTAGGCGCGGCGGGCGCCGTGAGAGCGGAAGCTGCGCCCGAGGTCGAGCGAGATCCCGGTCACGTACCCCCACTTGCTGGTGAAGCGCGGCAGCGCTGCCGACAGCGTCGTGCCGTAGGCGCCGCCCCGCCCCGCGCCGATCGTGAACGGCAGCGTGTAGGAGGTGGGGACGGGCTGCTTCCCGAAGACGTGGAGGAGGATCGCCGGCCGGCCGTGCCGGCGGCCGTTGAAGGCGAGGATCTTGCCGTCGGAGGGAAAGGGCGCCTGCTGGGCGATCAGCACCTTGGCGGTGAAGCGGCCTTCGCCGACCAGGGAGTGGCGGCAGGCGGCGAGCGCGCGCTCGGTGGTCGACGGCTGGATCGCGGCGAATCTGCAGACGGGCAGGCCGGTCGGGTCGAGGTGGCCGTTGCGGTTGATCTCGATCGAGATTCGCCGCAGCTGCGGCGGCACCGATCCCCCGGTCGAAGCGAGGTTGGTGGCGAGCGAGAAATGGATCGGGGCGACGCCGTGGCGCGGCAGCCGGCGCGGGGTGATCGCGGCGTCGACCTTGACCCGCACGCCATCGCGCTGGATCACGTCCGAGGCCGAGGCGCCGCGGCGGCTGCCCGGCCGACCCTTGGCGGCGGCTCCGGCGCTGGTCGCCACCGCGCCCTGGACCGGGGCATCGGCCTCTGCCGCCGTCGCCAGGCCGAACGTCTCCGGTTCGCTGGGCGAATAGGAACCGAACAGGAAGGCATTGCCCAGTTCGCCATTGCCGTCGGTGACGAGGAGGTTTCCGTCGGCCTCGACCGCCAGCCCGGAGGGTTCGCCGTGGACGATCGGGGTTCCGAACGGTCCCCTCGCCTGGCCGACGAAAGCGCCGAGGGCATCGAACTCGTCGACCGCCGCCTCGGGGTGTTCGTAGCCCGGCTGGAGGTTGTCGAGGACCAGGAGATGCCCGTTGGTCGGGTCGATCGCCAGGGCCGAATCGACCAGGGAGCTGAAGCCGTGGGAGATCTGGGCCTGGGGATCGGTGAGGCTCACCGCCGGTTCGTAGACCTTGACCGAGTTGCTCGCCGCGTCGGCGACGTAGACGCGGGCACCGTCGGCGCTCACCGCCAGCCCGTAGCCTTCGCCCAGCGTGCCCAAATTGTCTTCGGCGTCGAGCCCGATCGTCGCCACGGGCGGCTCGCCCGGTTCGACCGGCGCCGCGTACTTGGCGACGTAAGTGCGGTCGTCGACGTAGACGTCGCCGGCCGCGTCGACCGCGACCCCGGTCGATTCGCCGCTGTCGATGGTGAATTCGGTCGGTCGCAGGCGCACCACGGCCTGGTGCCATTCGTTGGCGTAGAGGTTCCCCGCGGAGTCGATCGCCAGGCCGCAGACGCCGTCCAGCTCGTTGATCCCGAACCCGCTGATCGGCCCCCCCGGCAGCGCGATCTGCGAGCCGGCCAGGTAGACGCCCTGGCTGCTGAAGACATCGACCGCGCGGTGGTAGTAGTCGGCGACGTAGATGTTCCCGCCGGGAGCGATCGCCAACCCGCAGGGACCTTCGAGTTGGCCCTCGGGCGGCGGCACCGGAGTCCCTCCGGAGGGAGGCCCGCAGTGCTTGCAGAAGCTGGTCTTGAGGAACGCCTCGCTTTCCAGCGGCCGGTGGGCAAACGCCGGGGAGGCCGCGGCAGCGGCCCAGCAGGCCGCGAGGGCAGTGACGATGGCGATGGTCGTGGCTGTCTGCCTCATGGGCTCTCGCCGCCTTTCCGGTAGCAACGCAAGTGTTCGATTCCGAGTTCCCGCGGCGGCCAAGAAAATCGCCGAAGAGGAGTTGCGGCCTCGCCCGTTCCCCGGCGGGCTGGATACGCCGCATCCGATTTTGAGCACACCCCGCTGTGCTCAAAATCGGATGCGGCTGTTGGTCGGATATTCATCGGCGGTGCCTTCGCTTCCCGCACCTGCTCTTGACCAACGGGTGCCAGGCGACGCCTCGGTTGGCGTGGCCGACGAAGCGGGCGGTCGCCTGCCGCGGCTTCGCGCAGAGGTTGGCGGCGTTCTGGAGCAGGCCGGGCTTGCCGCCGCGCAGGGTCATCACGAAGCGCGAGACCGGAGCGTCGGGGATGCCCGTGAAGGTGCCGCGCAGGCCGCCCCGGTAGGAGTCGATGCGGCCGGCCAGGTCGACCCGGATCCCCACCCCGCCGCCGCGCAGCGAGGCGACCAGGTCGGGCAGCGGGTTGTCGGAGCTGCGCAGGAAGACGGGCCCTTCGAGCGGCGCCGAGAGCAGCGGCGTGAAGGCGCGCGCCCACCCGTACACCGACCTGGCGGGACAGGCCTCGCGCGCCTCCTCGACGCGGGTGCAGATCGTCCCGATGTGCTGCTGGGCGAGGAAGACTGAGGAGGGCAGCGCCACCCTGGCGGAGGCGATGTTGGCGTCGCCGGAGCGCGGCCGCACTTCGACCCGCAGCGAGGGATAGCCGCCGTGCCTGGTCGAACCGCGCAGCCGCAGGCTGAGCCTGGGCCGGAAGCCGAGGCCCGCGCAGTCGAAGGCCTGGAAGGGGGCGCTCGCGGTGGCGGTCGTGTCATCGCCGGGGTCGGCGAGGCCGGCCCCCGACCCGTTCAGGGTCGAGAGCAGCGATGAGCGCCCGCAGCTGGTCGGGTTCAGCGTCGTTTCCGGCCGGTCTATATATACGCGGACGTCGCGCAGGTGGATCGGGATGCCGTCGATGATGTGCGGGATCGGGTCCGAGCCCGCCGAGTCGATCGAGACCTGGGCGCTGGCGGGGTCGACGTGGATCGCCGAGCGGACGATCACCACCCCGAGGTCGAACGGCCCGACCAGGGCCGAGTCGATCGCCACAACCGAGAAGGTCGAGCCGTGGTAGGGCCCGGCCAGGTAAAGGTTGCCGGGCGCGTAGGTCAACACCGTCCCCACTCCGTAGCCGGCGGTCGTGTGGCCGATCTTCGAGGCCGCCGGGCAGTCGGGGCGTTCCAGCTCCTCGACCCCGCTGCGGTGAGCCGCCGCCGCGATCGCCGCCTCGGGGCAGTAGGGGATGCCGGCGATCTTGCCGAGCAGGCCCGGGGCCAGGGTCGCCGAGTAGCGGGTGATCTCCTGCTCGGCGTCGGTCCGCGTCAGGTGCAGGTAGAAGGGCGAGTAGGCGCCGGCGCGGCTGTTCAGCGTGCCGCCGCTCGCCTGCGGATGGAAGGGCGGGGTGCCCTGCGGGCAGGGGCCGCCGCCGATCCCCGCTTCGATCGCCACCGTGGAGTCGGTGTGGCGGCTGAGGCTCGGGTCCCGCCAGGCGGTGAGGTCGGTGGAGGTCGAGTGCGGACCGCAGCTCGCCGGGGTCGCCAGCGGGCTGCGCTGGCCTTCGCGGAAATGGATGACCAGGCTCGAGTAGGGCAGCTGCGGCAAGCGGTCGAAGGTCGCGGTGAGGCGCCCGGAGGCCCGGTCGGCTTCGACCTTCCCCGCCACCTTGACCAGGATCCCCCGCTGGGGATTCTTGGCCACCAGGTAGAGAGCGATCAGGGCGTCGAATGGGTTGCGGTGGGGCGCGGCGAGGAACATCGAGCCCTCCACCGGCCCGGCGACGATCGGGCTGTGGACCTCGAAGTCGCCGATCTTCGCTTCGTTCGGGCAGCCGGCCCCCGGCGGGCTGGAGGCGGTCTCCGCTTCGTACTGCGCGGGCGTGCAGACGCCGAGCCCCGCGCCGACCGAGGGGTTGACCGTCACCCCCTCGGGGAGGGCGACGACCGCCCTCCGCACCGCGCTCGGGGAGCGCCGCGCCGGTTCGATCACACCGGAGTCGTCGACGCCGATTTCGAACAGGTAACCGGAGGGCGAGGTGGTTCGCGGGTTCGAAAGCTGGCCGAAGGGTTGGGGTTCGAAGGCGAGGGAATCGCATTCGCCCAGACCTGCGGCGGCGGCCACGCGGCTGTCGGCGCCACCCTGCCATGAGGTCGCGGCGGCGGTGAAGGCGAGTGGGCCTTCACAGCTGGTCGGCAGCGTCAGGTAGGCGCGGGGCGCGTTTTCGACTTTGCCCGGGCGCCCGACCGAGCATTTCGCCCAGCCGAAGCTCGGTTCGAGCTCATTCAGGCAGTTGCCGCGCTGGTCGTTGTGGACGAGATTCCAGGGGACGCCCCAGACCGTCAGCGTCAGGCCGGTGATGTCGGTGAGCTGGGGCACGTTCCGGGCCCGCAGCGTCAATCCGTATTCGCCCTCCGACTGCCGGATCGCCGGTACGAGGACGATCGGTGCCCCATAGGGGTTGGCGCCCAGCTCAGAAGGCGCGCCCGGCGGCGGCTGCAGGTTGAAGAGCCCGAAGGTGCGCTCTTCACCGCCGCCGAAGGAGGAACGGACGGTGAGCGTGCCGACCTGGGAGCGGTCGGGGCAGCTCTCCCCGGAGAAACTTTTTTCCCAGGGCGAATCGCGCGGCGTCAGGAAGTCGGCCTGCTGGCAGGGCGGCAGCACGGTCGGGTTTTCGATCAGCCCCGGCGGCATCTCCAGCGACAGGTCACGCAGGTCCCCTTCGGAGAACGGCCCGCCCCCTTCGGCCTCCAGGTCGAGGCTCATCTCCAGCGCCACCGGATGCGACCCCGCCTGGGTCTCGATCGTCTGCCCTTCGCCATGGACGGTGGCTTCGAAGCTCGCGATGCCGAAGGCCTGGGCGGAGGCAGGAAGGGGCACCGTTATGATGACCGCGGTGGCCAAGAAGACTCTCAGCGGCAGCATCGATGAGATGGCGAGGGCACGAGAGATGCGGATCACCGCAGATCGCAACGCTCCGATGAGCGAGCGGCTCGCGCGAGTCCATTCCCTGTGCAAACAGATGAGCGCGATCAAAGGCGCGGCCGCAAGGGGCCGTTGAGCGAGTTCGACCTGCAAGCGCTTGTGGAGGCACTGCACGGGCGGAGCGTCGAGTTCGTGGTGATCGGGGGCGTCGCAGTCGGAGCGCATGGCTACCTGCGGAGCACCGAGGACCTCGACGTCGTCCCTAACCCTGATCCCGAGAACCTGACGCGGCTCACGGGCGCCCTGCGTGACCTGGAATCGACTCTGCCGACGGCCGGAGACCGTGCGTTCGACCCGGCACGAGACACCGGCGTCATCCGGCGGGGCGGCAACGTTACGGCGATGACCCGCTTCGGTGGCCTGGACGTGGTGCAAAGGGCGCGCGGAGTACCCAGCTACACCCAACTCGCCGAAGACGCGGTGCAGAGTCAGCTGTTCGGAATTCCGGTGCGCGTCTGCTCGCTGGCGCGATTGAGGGAAATGAAGGAAGCGCAGAGCCGCCCCCAAGATCGGGCTGACCTGGAGAACCTGCCGAAGGAGTGAACGCGCACTCACCGGTCCTGATTCATGTGTTAGCTTTGGCACATGAGATTGCACATCAGCCTTGACGACGATGTCGTCGCCGATCTCGACCGGCGGGCGGGACGAGGTCGGCGCAGTGCCTTCATCGAGCGCACGGTCGAACGGGCGCTCGATGACGAGCGGCGTTGGGAGGAGGTCGAAGCCTCCCTCGGCGCGCTCGCCGACGGCGTCCACGAGTGGGATCGCGACCCGGCTGGCTGGGTGCGCGCCGGCCGTCGGGCCGACGCGCGGCGGGCTGGCTGAGTCACACCGGTGTCCGGGCTGCTGCTCGACACCACCGTGCTCATCGACGCGCTGCGGGGCCGCGCCGCCGCCGAACGGCTGACCGCGTTGCGCGGCGAGGGGCCACCCCCCTACGTCTGCGCGATCAACATCGAGGAGGTCTGGCGCGGGGCGAAGCCCGGCGAGGAAGAGGTCGTCGGGCGACTGCTGAGCGCGCTGCGAGTCGCTGCCCTGGGTCAGCCCGAGGGAGAGCGCGCGGGGCGCTGGCGGGCGCGATTCGCCGCGAGCGGGGTGACCCTCGCCCAGGCTGACTGCCTGATCGCAGCGGCGGCGCTTGGCGTCGGCGCCCGCCTGGCGACGGGCAACCCGAAGGACTTCCCGATGGAGGAGCTCGAGGTCGAGCACTGGCCGGTCGGCTGAGGGCCTGGCGGCGGTCATCTAGCGACCCCTCGGCGGGAGCGACGGTGGCGCTTGACGCAGCGGCCGTGGCGGCGGACCTTGCCTTTGCGGCAGCGGTGGCGCTCGGGCTTCAGCCTTTCGATCTTCAGGGGTGGGTTGCCGGCGGTGGGGACGAGGGTGGCGGGGGCCGGGTCTTCGGGCGGCGAGGGGAGCGCCTGGCAGGCGTCGGCTTTGCAGACGAACGGCGGTTGCGGCTCGGGGAAGCCGCCGCCGACGCGGTAGTCGTAGACGTCGATCGAGCCGGGGTCGGCTCCGACCAGCGATTCGCCGCTGAGGAAGAAGACGTCGCGGCCGTCGGCGGAGGCGTCGAGGAAGCGCCCGCCTTCGCCGCGGCCGCCGGAGACGAGGCCGACGCAGCCGGGCGAGCGGGTGCAGCCGCCAACGCCGTTCGCCTCCCACTCGTAGACGTCGGGCCGTGAGTCGGTGTCCGGGGTGACGAGCCGGTCGGCGGAGTCGAAGAAGACGCGGTTGCCGCCGGCGCTCAGCACCCGCGGCTTGTAGAGGACGGTCGAGCCGTTGGCGACGGCGCCCGGGATCGAGGCCGAGCCCCGCGGGCGTTCGCCGGTCGGGTTGCAGGAGGCGCAGATCAGTCGAGGGGCGCCGCCGCCGGGCGGCGGGCCGTAGAGGTAGAGCTCGGTGTCGGGCTGCCCGGTGTTCGCGTCGATGTTGTCGAAGGGCGGGATCTCGGCCGCCGAGAGGAAGGCGAGGTGCTCGCCGTCGGCGCTGACCCGGGCAGTCCCCGTCGCCGCCGGGTAGTCGCTCGGCGCCGCCGCGTCGGCACCCGCCACCACCGTGGTGACGACGCCATTCCGCCACCGCTTCAGCCCCTCCGCGTCCTGGTAGTAGACGGTGTCGCCGGAGGCCGAGGCCCCGAGCACGCCAACGATGCCGCCCACCGGTTCCGGTTCGGTCGGTGCTTCGCTCGGCACCAGCCCTCCCCCGCTCCAGGCGAACACTTCGCCGCCTCCGTCTTCGAAGAGGATGCGGTCGAGACCGGGTGAGCCACTGAGCACGCGCATCCCTGCGGCCTCCCCTGGCAGCGGCGTGATCTCCCCGCTGGCGGTCTCGCGCAGCGAGTAGCTCCGCGGGCATTCTTCGCCCGCTTCGCAGCGGCGCGGGTCCAGCAGCAGCGCCCGCCCCAGGTCTTCGGAGAAGACACGGTAGGGCGCCCCGTCCGGATGATCGCCGTAGCCACCCGATTCCAGCGGCGCCGAGACGTTGCGGGTCGACCAGCCCGAGCCACCGCGGGTGGAGACGTATTGGCTCACCGGCGGCGCCCCCGCCGCTTCGCCGAACGACGAGGTCGAGGAGAAGGTGAACGACTCGCCGTCGGCGGCGGCCTGGAAGACGCCGCCGCCGAAGAGCGCTTCCGGCGCCCCGACCGCGCCTCCGTCTTTGTCGACCGGCGAGACCAGCTCCCAGCCGCGACCGTCGATCGGCGGGAACTGGTTGGTCGGTTGCTCGGTGGCGAGGAGGCGCTCCGGACCGAACCCGGTGCCGGCGCCGTTGCTCGCCCGGACGCGGTAGCGGTAGGCGGTGGCCGGGGTCAGCGAGGCGACGTGCTGGGCGACGCCGATCGGCACGCCACCGCCGCCCACCACCGCGCTTCCCGATGGCGGCGCCAGGGAGGCGCCGGCGAAACTGTCACCATTAGCTTCGTAAGCCGCCTGGGTGAGGTATTCGAAGCGGTAGGTGGTGGCGGCTTCTTCGGGATCGATTTTCGCCTGCAAATTGGCTGCGGTCGCGGTGACGCCGGTGACCCAGGTTTCGACGACCTGCGGCGGCCCGGCGGCGCGGGCGGGCGAAGAGATGAACAGGAGAACGCCTACGGCAATGAATACCGATGCGAACCTGCGGCGAGTCCCCAGCGTGTCCTCCATCCCTCCTCGTCAATGGTGGCAAGAACGAGGAAAAGTTGCAAGAGCCCACTTACTTATCTGCAGCCCACCGCCGCCAGAATCGCCAGTTCCCCAGGGATAACTGGAAAGACTTGCTTACCCAACCGCCATGCAGCAAGCGCCCCCGGCCCCAGCTGGGGCCGGGGGCGCGCACCTCTTCATACGGCCCTGCGGGTTTGCCCGCGTTAGCGCTTTGCTGTTCGACCTACCAGACCCCCAGGTTTCCGGAGTAACCACCACTGGGGTACCATTTCGATTCCCCCGAAATGACGGTTCCTCCCCAAGCGGAGGTTTCCGCGTACTTCTGGACGTTGAGCGGGTTCGCTTCCGCGCCGTACGACAGGTAGCCGGTCGGGTTCGGGATTGCTATTTCTTCGTCGACGGTGCAGTTTTGGCCGACTTTGTCCACGGTGTGGATCAAGGCGAAGGTTCCGGTCCCTTCGAACGAGCCGGAGAGCCCGATGTGCAGCGTTTCGACATAGCAGGTTTTTTCGGCTCCGACGACAACGCAGTTGAGGGTCAATTCCTCTTGATTCAGACCACGCGGACGGAGGGTGCCATACCCGCTTCCACTACAGCTGAAGGTGGGCATCAACCCGCCCATATCGATCGTCAAGCTGTCGCTGCTCGAGAACGGAACTTCCGTTTTTCCCAGTTCTTCGAGGGTTTTGCCGCCGATGTGGACCAGGGGCGCGGGACCGAGACCGAAGCTCCTGCCTGCGAACGGAGACTTGAGCCACATGCCGATAGAGCCGGTGATCGACCCCAGTATGGCGCCGATTTTCGTACTCTCATTGAGGGTCACAGTGGGTTTGAACGCTTCTTTCCCGCCTTCGAGTTTCATTTCGCCGGGCTTGATTTCGTAAGCATCCGGCATCGGACATGATGGTTCGGGGAATTCCATTGCGCTCAATTTGCTTTGCATCGAGGCCGAGAATTCGAGCGTAAACGGCGGGGGATCGCATTCTTTTTTTCTTTCTTCGTTAAGGTACGCTTCGCATCCTTTGAACGTTAGGCTGCTTTCACCGCTGAGCACGCCTTCGCCCGAGGCCTGACAGTTGACTTTGGCCGTCGTACCATTTGAGTGGAAATTGACCGTCGCCGTTCCCGTGGAGGTGAATTCGACGGTTTTGCCGAGTTCGCTCAGGTTAACCTGGCCGAGGTGCCAGGTGGGGACGGTGGCGCTCGCCTGAGCGGCCGGGATGCACAGCGCAATCAGCACCCCGAAGGTCGTCAGGGCCGTCTTGGCCTTGCTCGATTTCAAACGTCTCACGATTCGTCTGCCTCCAATTCCGAATTGCGGCTCGACCTACCGAGCCGTTTCGGGTCAGTCTCTGGAGCGGCGCACGGCAGTGGAGTGTCGATGTGCAACGAGGCGCCTTGCGAGCGTTGCGATTTGTCAAGACTTTCCTACTGGGACTCTCCGACGACGTCCGCCGGGCGGCTCGTGGCCGGCAACTGAAGGGCGAGCTCGAGTTCGGGGGCACACGCGTTGAGCTCGCGCGTGAGCCGATCCTCTACCGTCCGCAGGCGCTTGTTCACCGCTTGGCGGCTGACACCCAGCGCCGCCGCCGCGGAGGCGGCATTACGTCCGGACGCGAAGTACGCGCGCAGTGTCTCGCGCAGGGCCTCGCCGCCGTCGCGCTCGCCTTCCAGCGGCTTCAGGTAGATCTCGCGCAGCGAGGTGGCCAGCAGGTCGTCCTGGAGAGTCGAGGCGAGCAGGGCCACCTCGGCGTAGCGGACGAAGGGCTCGGAGCTGCGCACGGCTATCGGCAGAGCGGCGCGAGCCTGCTGGTGTGTGAGCCGCCAGCCGCCGGCGCCCTCGGCAGGCTCGCCGAGGGCGAGGCTGATCTCGAGCGGCCAGACGGCAGCGACAAGCCGCCTCAGGTCGTCCAGCTCGACGCCTTCCCTCCCACCGAACCAGGCCCAGACGGTCCCTCCGTCGCGCTCGAGGGCAAGCAGGCGGCGGTCGAGGGAGCGAGAGAGGATCTTGAGGGCCGCGAAAGCCTGCGGGCCCTTGGCGATCGCGCCGAGGTGGCAGGCGTCGAAGTCATAGCCGAGCTCGGCCGCGTCGAGCGGCTCGCCACCGATGAGCCGCTCGATCAGCTCGGCGCGGCGACGTTCGCCTGTGCGGGTCGCCAGCTGCTCCACCTCGCGGCCGTATTCCTCGCTGACCGCCGCGATCAGCCGGTCGAGGATGGCCGCGAGGGAGCGCAGCTGGCGCTTCAGGTCGGAGGCGCGGCGCGAGCCCGCCCCATCCGCCTCCTCGGCCATGAAGTCGCCCAGCAGGGCGTAGCCGGCGAAGTAGCGGCGCAAGACGACCGCCAGGGGTATCTTGCTGCGGGCCGCGATCCTCGCCTGGAAGAGCAACCCCGTCGGTAGCGGGGGCGGGTTCCCCTCTCCCCTTTCGATCCCTTCCAGGCAATAGTCGATCGCCAGGGGAACGGCGGCGCGGAGGCCCGCGCCGTACTCGGGGTCGGACGCCTCCGTGGGGGCGCCGTCGCCTTCGATTCGCGCTCGGATCGCCGCTTCCAGCCCGTCCCGGCGCTCGCGCAGGGCGGCCAGCAGGGCTTCCTGGGGACTGGGGTCGGCGATGGGGGAGCACCGCCCGACTAGCGGCGCCTCTTGTGGTGGCGCTTGTGTTTGCGGTGGTGGTGCTTCTTGACGCAGCGGCCGTGGCGGCGGACCTTGCCCTTCGGGCACTTCCTTTCGGTCACGTTGCCGGGGCCCTGGAAGGAGGGCGTGGCCGGGGAGGCCGAGCCGGGTGGCGGGGTGGCCGCGGGCCTGCAGGCTTCCCCTTCGCAGGGCGGCGGCGGGGGCGGCGGGTTCTGGGCGGCGATGCCGCCGCCGACGCGGGCGTCGTAGAGGTCCAGGAGCTGATCGGCGTCCTGGCCGACGAGGCTCTCGCGGCCGAAGAAGAAGACGTCTGAGCCCGAGGCCGAGGCGTCGGTGAGGAGGGCCGGGTAGCCCTCCCCCTCGCCGCTGGAGATCAGGTAGAGACAGCCCTGGTTGGCGGGCGAGTAGCCGGGGCCGCCCACGACGCAGCTGCCTTCTCCGGGCTCCTCCCACTCATAGACGTCGATGCAGGAGTAGTAGTGCAGCTGCCCCGACTCCCCCGGCTGGGCGCCGACCAGCGGACAGCCGCCGGCGCCGTTGCCGTCGGCAGGGGCGAGCGGGTCGATGCTCTCGAAGAAGACCCGACCTCCGCTCGCGGAGAGGTTCCGCGAGAGCGCCGCGGCGGGTTCCGTGGCATGCAGGACGGCCATCTCGACCCTCCCGAATCCGGTGCCCAGCTCGTCGGCGCTCGGCGGCGCCAGGGTGGGGTTGCAGGAGACGCAGGCGATGCCGGCGCCCTGGCGGTGGAGGTAGAGCTCGGGGACGCCCAGGTTGTCGTAGGCGGTGAGCCGGCGCTGGGAGCGGAAGAGCAGGGTCCGCCCGTCGGCGCTCACCCGCGAGCTCTTCTGCTGGGAGTTAATGCCCAGGCCGACGCCGTTCTTCGGCGCCCAGCCGAACTGGTCGGAGGCGGTGAAGTCCCCCTCGGCGTCGAGACGGGCGAGGAAGCTGACCGTGCCCGCCGGGCCGCCGCCGGCTTCCCAGGCGTAGAGGTTGCACTCGCCGTGGTTGAAGGCCTTAAAGGCGCCGCAGTCGCCCGGCTCAGCTTCTTCGGGGCCGGCGCCGTTTTCGACCGTGTTGTCGGCGAGGACGCCGTTGGCGGCGAAGTAGAGGCGGCTGCCGTCCGCCGAGGCGCCGAGCAGGCCCTTGACCTCGGCGCCGTTCTCCTCCGCGGCGTCGGCGGTGAGGTCGGTGAGGCAGCCGCCCGCCTGGGCGCAGCCGTTGGTCCCCTGCGCCCGGAAGCGGTAGAGGTCGTTGCCGGGGTGGGGCGGGACCTCGCCGTTGGCCGACCAGTAGAGGTGGGTTTCGGCGGGGTCGGTGGCGAGGCCGCCGAGGGAGCCCAGGTCGGGGAGGAATTCGCCTTCGCAGCGGGCGATTTCGAAGCATCGTATTTCAGGGTCGGAGGGTTCTTCGAGCGGCAGGCGGATGCGGCCGATCGCTTCCATTCCCTGCGCCGCCCAGTAGAGGTGGGGGCCGATCACAACGATGCCGCGCGGTTTGGTGCCCGGGCTGTCGGCGGTGGCGCCAACGCCAAGCTCTTCCTTGGTTCCCCCTTCCAGCGGGATTGAGCCGACAAACCCGAAATCACCGTTGTTTTCTTGGGTCCAGTAGACCCGCGTCGGGCTCAGCGCCACCCCGAAGAGGGTGTCGTCGCCCACTTCGTGGAAATGCGGCTCGACCGCGCTGCCGTCGAGCGCCGCCCGCGCGATGTCCCCCACGAACGGCACGCCGTCGAGGTTCAGCGAGTTCGCCCAGTAGATGTGGGTCGCGTTGACCGCGATCCCCTGTGGGTTGGAGGCGCCGGTGATGAACTTTGGCTCGACGCTGCCCGGCACCAGCGCCCCGGAGCCGTCGAGCTTAGCCCGGCCGATCGTGCCGGCGCCGAGCACGGGGCGGTGTTCCTGGTTTTTGGGGAACCTGTCGCCGCCCAGCGGCCCGGTGTTGGTCCAGTAGAGGCACTGCCCGCCCTCCGCGCAGGGGCCGAGGGCGAGGTAGCGGGGGCTCGAGGCTTCGCACTGCTCCTCGCCCGGTTCGGTTTCGGGGTGGGT
>Ga0070672_100000288_pt1 | contig 28537 bp, 27 predicted proteins | sample KBSM13metaG_FD_66151 | JGI IMG/M metagenome (GOLD analysis project Ga0070672, IMG submission 66151) | Miscanthus rhizosphere microbial communities from Kellogg Biological Station, Michigan, USA - KBS M1-3 metaG | ecosystem: Host-associated > Plants > Roots > Rhizosphere > Soil ... | reverse complement strand
GCTCGCGCCCGACGCTCGCAGCACGCGCCAGCGCAAATCCTGCCAACTCTTCACGGGAACGCCGTCGGCAGCAACCACGAGGTCGCCTTCGCGAATTCCGGCGACGGCAGCGGGCGAGTTCGCGGGTGGCGCGGCCAGCAGTGCCCGCTGCGCCGGAACGCCGGCGACGAAGGTGCCCGCGAAAAGGAGCACCGCGAGGAGAAGGTTGGCGATCGGCCCCGCCGCCACGATTGCAATCCGCTTGCCGACGCTCTGCCGGTTGAACGCGCGCGGCAGCTCCGCGGCGGCGACGGCACCCTCCCGCTCATCGAGCATCTTGACGTAGCCGCCGAGCGGAATCGCGGAGATCGCCCACTCGGTGCGATCCGAGCCAAAGCGGCGCGCCCAAACGACGCGGCCGAAGCCGATCGAGAACCGAAGCACCTTGACCCTGCACCAGCGCGCGAGGCAATAGTGGCCGAGCTCGTGGAACACGACCAGGATGCCGAGCACCGCGATAAACGCAAACAGCTTGGTCAGGGTATCCACGGAGTGTTCCGCCGAGTGTCGTTCGTCAAGCGGCCGTCACGCGGCTTCGGATAGCTTGAGCCAGCTTCGCGCGATCGTACGCGCTTCGGTATCCGCTGCGATCGCATCGTCGATCGTGTCGACAGGTCGTGCCGGCAAGCGGGCAAGCGCTTCCGCGCAGGCCGGCGCAATGTCGGTGTAGCGGATTCGCGAATCGAGGAATGCCGCGACCGCGACCTCGTTGGCGGCGTTGAGGATAGCGGGTGCGGTACCGCCGGCATCCAGCGCAGCCGCGGCCAACGCGAGGCACGGGAACCGCTCGTGGTCGGGCGCCGAGAAATTGAGCGTGGCGAGGCGCACGAGATCCAACCCCGCGACGCCGCTCTCGATACGCTCCGGAAAAGCCAACGCGTGCGCGATCGGCGTCCGCATGTCCGGATGGCCAAGCTGCGCCAGCACCGATCCGTCGACGTATTCGACGAGGGAATGCACCACGCTTTCCGGATGGACCACAATCTCGATTCGCTCCCGCGGCAGACCGAACAGCCAGCGCGCCTCGATCATCTCGAGACCCTTGTTCATCATCGTCGCCGAGTCTACGCTGATCTTGCGGCCCATCACCCAGTTCGGGTGGGCACAGGCTTCGTCCGCGGTAACCGAGGGAAGTTCCGCCAGCGGTCGCGTGCGCAGAGGGCCGCCCGATGCAGTCAGCAGGATGCGGCGCACGCCGGCTGCCGCCGGCTTACGCGCGTAGCTCTGGGGCAAGCACTGGAAGATCGCGTTGTGCTCGCTGTCGATCGGCAAAAGCGTCGCGCGCCCCGCTTCGACCGCCCGCATGAAGACCGCTCCACCGATGACGAGCGCCTCCTTGTTCGCAAGCAGGATTCGCTTGCCCGCGCGGGCAGCGGCGACCGTCGAGCGCAAGCCGGCAGCGCCGACGATCGCCGCCACCACGGTGTCGATTCCGCTGGAAGTCGCGGCTTCGATGAGCCCCGCCTCGCCCGCAAGCACTCGCGTCCGCGTGCCGTCGTCCGCGAGAGCGCGCTCGAGCTCGAGCGCCGCCGCCGGATTCGCGAGCACGGCGATCTCGGGGCGATGAACGCGGCAAAGCTGCGCGAGCTTTTGCCACTGTCCGTGCGCGGTGAGCGCGCCGACGGCAAACCGGTCCGGGTGACGCGAGATCACGTCGAGCGTCGATTCGCCGACGGAGCCGGTCGCCCCGAGAATGGCGATGCGCCGCCGCTCACTTGTGTCGCTCATCGCAGGAACGCGAGCGCGAGCAGCGCCGCGGCCGGCATCGCCGCGAGCAGCGCATCGATGCGATCGAGAACACCGCCGTGCCCCGGGAGCAGGCGACCACTGTCTTTCACGCCAGCCTGGCGCTTCAACAGCGATTCGCACAAATCCCCTACGACCGAGAGCGCCGCAAGCCCCATCGCGAGCGCGATCCAGACGACGACGGTAAACGATGAGACGGCCCCCTTGAAGCCGCTCGCCTCGGCGAGCGGCGCAAGCGCCAACGCGTAGAGTCCCACCGCCGCGAGCCCGCCGTAGACACCTTCCCATGTCTTGCCCGGGCTCACGTGCGGCGCGAGCTTGCGCCGGCCGAAGGCCCGGCCCGTGAAGTACGCGGCCGTGTCCGCGATCCAGACAATCGCCATCGCCGCGAGCACGAGCCAGGGCGAGCGCGCCTGCAGCTCGACGATGGCGACCCACGCGCCGATGAGCACGATCCAGCCCGCGATCGCGAGCGGGAGTGGCGACGTAGGCTTCCAGCGCGTTGCGAGCCACGGCACGCCGACGAAAAGCCACAGCAGCGTCGCCAAGCCGCAGACGGAAACGACGATGCCCGACGGCCAGCCCGCGCCGAACGCGGCGAACGGAGAAAACAGCAGATTGAGGCCGATGATGAGGGTACCCGCGACGAAGACCCACCACGCCGCTCTGCCGAACCCGGCGAGGTCCGCCCATTCAGTCGCGCCGACGACGATCAGCCCGAGCGTGACGGCGCCCCACGCTAGCGGCGGCAGCATGAACATCGCCGCCAGCACCAGCGGTATCAGCACCGCCGCGGTCAGGATGCGCGTCGAGAGCATTGCCTGGCGCGCCGGCCTAGCGCGCGGTCGCGGGGGAGCGAACGCAGTGAGCGTGGAGGTCGTTCATCTACGCGTCCTGCGCCGCGCGCACCTGCTCGCTGGTTCTGCCGAATCTTCGTTCGCGCTGGCCGTACCACTCGATCGCGGTGTTGAGCGCAACCGCGTCGAAGTCGGGCCACAGCATGTCGGTGAAGTACAGCTCGGTGTAGGCGAGCTGCCACAGGAGGAAGTTCGAGATTCGCTGCTCGCCGCCGGTGCGGATGAAGAGATCGGGCTCGGGGGCGTACGCCATCGCGAGGAAGGGCTCGAGCTCCTCGGGCCGAAGCTCGGACCCGTCGCGCGCCGCGTTGGGATGAATCGCGAAATACCGGCGCGCCGCCTGCGTGACGTCCCATCGGCCGCCGTAATTCGCGGCGACGGTGAGCGTGAGGCGACTATGCGCGGCGGTCTGTGCCTCGCCGGCGGCGACGAGCTCGCGAATGCGGCGGTCGAACACGGACAGATCGCCGACGACCTTGAAACGGATTCCGTTCGCGTGCAGCTTCGCTACCTCCTGCTCGAGCGCGCGGAGAAAAAGATCCATCAGGATCGAGATCTCGTCGGGTGGACGGCGCCAGTTCTCGCTCGAGAAAGCGAACAGCGTGAGGTACTCGATGTCGCGCTCGATACAGGCGAGGATGATCGCGCGCACGGCCTCGACGCCACGACGGTGGCCGGCGACGCGGGGCAGCATGCGCTGCTTTGCCCAGCGGCCGTTGCCGTCCATGATGATGGCGACGTGCCTCGGCACGGCCGACGACGGAGGGATATCGCGCGTGGAGCTTGGAAACATGAGAAAGCGGCCTTGGCTTCGAGGTGGAGTGGCGTGAGGTCGCGCGGGGAGGCAAACCCTAGATCGCCATGAGGTCGGCTTCCTTCGCCGAGAGCACCTTGTCGATGTCCGCAATGAAGCGATCGGTGAGCTTCTGGACGTCGGTCTGCGCATGGCGCTCGTCGTCTTCGGCAACGGCGTGGTCCTTGAGCAGTTTCTTCAGGTGGTCGTTCGCGTCGCGGCGGATGTTGCGCACCGCAACGCGCGCATTCTCCGCTTCGTGGCGGACCACCTTGATGAGGTCCCGGCGCCGCTCCTCGGTGAGCGCCGGCATGGGGACGCGGATAACGTCGCCGGAAGTCGCGGGGTTGAGGCCGAGATCGGAATCGCGGATCGCCTTCTCGATCGGCGCGATCATCTTCTTCTCCCACGGCTGCACCGTGATCGTGCGCGCATCGGAGAGCGTGACGTTCGCGCACTGATTGATCGGCATGGGCGTACCGTAGTAATCGACGTGCAGATGATCGAGCAGGCCCGTGTGCGCGCGGCCGGTGCGCACCTTGCTCAAGTCGTGCTTCAGCGCCTCGACCGACTTCAGCATCTTCTGTTCGGCGGACTTCTTGATGTCGGCGATATTCATCGTTTCCTCGGAAGCGTATGGAGCCGGCGCACGGAACGAGGCGCCGGCGACAGTGCTAGCAGTGCACGAGCGTTCCCTCATCGCCGCCCTGCACGACCCGCTTGAGCGCACCGGGGACGAAGATCGAAAACACCTTCAGCAGCATGTTCTGGTCGCGGCACAGCGCGAGCGCCGTCGCGTCCATCACCTTGAGATTCCTGACGATCGCCTCGTCGAACGTGAGCTCGCCGTATCGGGTGGCGGTCGGGTCCGTCTTCGGATCGGCGGTGTAGACGCCGTCGACCTTCGTCGCCTTGAGCACGATGTCGACGCCCATCTCGCGGCCGCGCAGCGCGGCGGCCGTGTCCGTCGTGAAGAATGGATTGCCGGTGCCGGCGGCAAAGATGACCACCTTGCGCTCCTCGAGATGGCGCAACGCACGACCGCGGATGTACGGCTCCGCGACCTGGTCGATCCGCAGCGCGGATTGCACGCGCGACTCGACGCCCGCGCGGCGCAGCGCATCCTGCAGCGCGAGCGCGTTCATGAGCGTGGCGAGCATCCCCATGTAATCTGCCGTCGCGCGATCCATGCCTGCGGCGCCGGGAGCGACGCCGCGGAAGATGTTGCCGCCGCCGATGACGACGGCCACCTCGACCCCCATCCGCGCGACTTCGGCGATCTCGGCGACGATCCGGTCGATAACCTCGCGATTGATGCCGTACGAGTCTTCGCCCATCAGGGCTTCACCCGACAGCTTGAGCAGGATCCGCTTGTACGCGGGCTCGCGCACCGTGGGCGTCGGGGCGGCGGGAACGGACGAAACGGCGGCGGGAGACGGAACGGCGGTGGGAACGGCAGCGGCGGCGGGCTGTGCGGACATGACGGCGAACTCCGTTCGGGTTGAGAAGATCGGCGTTCGTTAAGCTACGCCTTCGTCATTGCCGCAACTTCCGCAGCGAAATCGTCTTTCTTCTTCTCGATCCCTTCGCCAACGACGAACAGCGCGAAGTCGTTGACGACCGCGCCCTTCCCCTTGACGAGCTGCCCGACCGTCTGCTTCCCGTCGCCCTTGACGAACGGCTGTCCCTGCAGCGTGACTTCGGACAGGAATTTCGCCACGGCGCCGTCGACCATCTTCTCGACGATGTTCGCCGGCTTGCCGGACTCTGCGGCCCGGGCAGCGGCGATCGCCCGCTCCTTCGCGACGACGTCGGCGGATACCTGCTCCGCGCTTATCGCCACGGGCTTGCTCGCCGCGACGTGCATCGCGATGTCCTTCCCGAGCTGCGCTTCCCCGCCGGTCAGGTCGACGAGCACGCCGATCCTGGTGCCGTGCACGTACGACGCAAGCTCCCCTTTTGCCACCTTGCGCGCAAAGCGGCGAATCGTCATGTTCTCGCCGATCTTCTGGACGAGCGCGGTGCGCCGCGCTTCGACGGTATCGCCCGAGGCGAGCGAAAGTGAGCCGAGCGCGGCGACATCGGCCGGGTTGTCGCGGGCGATGATTTCCGCGACCTCGGACGCGAACGCGCGAAAGTCTTCGTTCTTCGCGACGAAATCCGTCTCGCAGTTCACTTCGACCATCGCGGCGCTCTTCCTGTCGGGCGCGACGTAGAGGCCGATCACGCCTTCAGCTGCAATGCGCCCGGCTGCCTTCGACGCCTTCGCACCGCTCTTGATCCGCAGCAGCTCCTCGGCCTTGCCGAGATCGCCGCCTGCTTCCGTGAGCGCCTTCTTGCATTCCATCATACCCAGCCCCGTGCGCTGGCGCAGGTCCATCACCATGCTTGCGGCAATTTCCGCCATGTCAATCGATCTCCATTGCGTTACAGGTCGTCTCGCGCTTCACCGTCTTGCGACCGCGGAGGCGCGTCGTGGCTGTTCCCTCAGGCGGTCGCGGCGGGCGCCTCCTCGACATACTCCTCGCCGCCCTGCACGATCTCCTGGATCACGTCGCTCCTGCCTTCGAGGATCGCGTCGGCGGCACCGCGGGCATACAGCCGGATGGCGCGGCTCGAGTCGTCGTTGCCCGGAATCACGTGCGCGATGCCGATCGGCGAATGGTTCGTGTCGACGACGGCGACGATCGGGATGCCGAGCTTCATCGCTTCGGTGATCGCGATCTTGTGATACCCGACGTCGATTACGAACATCGCATCGGGAAGCCCGTTCATCTCCTTGATGCCGCCCAGGCTCTTGTTGAGCTTGTCCATCTCGCGCTGCAGCGTGAGCGCTTCGCGCTTGTTGAGCTTCTCGAACGTGCCGTCCTGCTGCATCTGCTCGAGATCCTTGAGGCGCTTGGTCGACGCCTTCACGGTCTTGAAATTGGTGAGCATCCCGCCAAGCCAGCGGGCGTCGACGTAAGGCATGCTGCAGCGGTGGGCTTCCTCGGCGACGATGTCGCGCGCCTGGCGCTTCGTGCCAACGAACAGGATCGTTCCCTTGTTCGCGGCGAGCTGGCGGATGAACTTCATCGCATCCTGGTACAGCTGCATCGTCTTCTCGAGGTTGACGATGTGGATCTTGTTGCGCTGGCCGAAGATGTACTCCGCCATCTTCGGGTTCCAGTACCGCGTCTGGTGGCCGAAGTGGACTCCGGCTTCCAGCATTTGACGCATCGTGACGGACATTCGTACTCCTTGTCAGGGTTGGACCACGACCCGCCAATGGCTCGAACCGCGCTTGCCCGTCTGTTGCTTGACGGGGCGGGTTCGGGCACCCTGAGGTGCGGGTCTGCGAATTTGCCGGCTTAATCGGCCGGCGATCTTGCCCTCTTGCAGGCTGGCGGGCTTGTACGGATCCAATCCGGATCCAACTTAACACCCAATACGGCCGGCAAGGCGAGCTAACATTCGATTTTAACACGTGAAACAGCCCCGGTCGAACCTTCGGGGCAGCGCGGCATGGCCGATTGCCCTCTCCTCGACTCGCAGCACCCGAACCCGTCGCTCGCAGCGGCGCGCGACGCTGCCGTGGCTTGCCCTCTCACGGGCCTCGCAGTCCTCGCGATCGACGGCGCCGACGCCGCTCCTTTCCTGCAGGGCCAGCTTTCGTGCGACGTCCTGGCAATGAACCCCGGAACCTGCCGCTATGGCAGCTTCAACTCGCCGAAGGGGCGCATGCTCGCGAACTTCGTCCTGTGGCGGCGCACGCCGGATGGCTTCGGGATGCTGCTCGCTGCCGACATCGCGGATGCCGTCGCGAAGCGGCTGCGAATGTACGTGCTGCGTTCCAAGGCGACGATCGCCGACGTTTCCGCCGATACGCAGCGCATCGGCATCGGCGGGCCGCAGGCCGCGAGCGCGGTCGAGGCGGCGTTCGGCATTGTGCCGGCACCGTTCGAAGCGCGCGAGGTGCGATCGCCCGCCGCGGTCACGCTGCTCGGGCTCAACGGAAATCGCTTCGTGGCCCTCGCGCAGGCGAGCGCAGCCGACGTGCTGGCCGCGTTGGGCTCGCGCAGCGTGACGGGTGAGTTCGACGTCTGGCGCTGGTTGACGATTCGCGCCGGAACACCCGTCGTCACCGCGGCAACGCAAGACGCGTTCGTCGCCCAGGCCGCGAACCTCGACGTCCTCGGCGGAATCGACTTTCAGAAGGGCTGCTACACGGGCCAGGAGATCATCGCCCGCACGCAGTATCTCGGACGCCTCAAGGAGCGGACGTTTCTGTTCCACACGGAAGCGACCACCGTCGCAGCCGGGGAGCGGATCTACAGCTCGGCGTTCGAGGCGCAGCCCTGCGGCACGGTCGTGAACGCCGCGCCGGCGCCGGTCGGTGGCACCGACCTTCTGGCCGTCGTGCAGATCGCGGCCGCGGAGCGTGGGGACGCGCGCCTTCGCGCGCCCGACGGACCCCCGCTCGTTGCCCTGCCGCTTCCCTATGCGATCCCGGAGCCAACCATGCCGCGCGGTCGCATCGCCTAGATGGCCATGGCCGGCCGGAGGCGTGCGAGCTTTTACGTCTACTACCGTGTCGAGGGCGACACGCGCGGCGCACGGGAGCAAATCGGCGCCCTGATGAACGAGGTCGCCGCGCGCACCGGAATCCGCGGCCAGCTGTCCGCACGAAGCGACGATCCGACGACGTGGATGGAGGAGTACGCGTCGGTGGCGCGACCGGCGTCGTTCCGGCGGATGCTTGCGACCGTCGCGCGAGCGCACGGCGCGTTTGCGCTGACCAGCGACGGCGTGCGCCACGTCGAGAAGTTCGTGCCGCTGCCGCCGCTTTCGCGACGCCGCAAGGCCTGAGGCCCCGAGCCCAGGGGCCTGTTGACCCACGGCTGCGCCATGTGCCTCGCCCTCATCGCATTCGCGGCCCATCCGCGCTACCGGATGGTCGTCGCAGCCAATCGCGACGAGTTTCATGCGCGGCCAGCGGCGCCGTCCGCATGGTGGGCGCTAGGCTTTCTCGCGGGGCGCGATCTCAAGGCCGGCGGCACGTGGCTGGGCGTCAACGGGCAGGGCCGCTTCGCGCTCCTTACGAATGTGCGCGACCCTTCGCGTCACGCTCCCCATGCGCCTTCGCGCGGCACGCTCGTTCCCAATCTCCTTGCAACGGGTAAACCGCTTGCGGCCGCGCTGCCGGCGCAGGTGCAAGCGGGCGCCGCGCTCAACGGTTTCAATCTCGTCGCAGGTGACGCGGACGAGCTCCTGTGGGGCTCCAATCGCGTGGCCGCGCCGCTCGCGCTCACGCCTGGCGTGTACGGCGTTTCGAATCACCTGCTGGACACACCGTGGCCGAAGGTCGAGCGAACCAAGGCAGCGTTTCGTCGCTGGTGCGGCAAAGACGGCATGCGCGACGACGAGGGCGACGATCTGGAACCGGTCCTCGCGCTGCTGCACGACACGGAGCGTGCGCCCGATGCGGAGCTTCCTGCCACCGGCGTTACGCTCGAGCGCGAGCGCATGCTCTCGGCTCCGTTCATCGTTGGCGCCGACTACGGAACGCGCTGCTCGACCGTATTGACGATCACGCAGGATGGCGACGCGCACTGGATCGAGCGCAGCTTCGATTCGCGCGGAACGGCGACGGGCGACGTCGAGCATCGCTTCGTCGTGGCGCGCCGTGGCTAAGGGGTGGGCGGAGTCCCGCCGGAACCGCCGGGAAACTATGTCGGCCCGTAGTTACTGAGCGCGAGCCGTGCCCGGCCGTTTTGCACGGTCAGCGCGCAATGCCCGCCGACCGGAAGCGTGAGCTTGTCGGGGACGTGCCCGAACGGAAGCCCGGTATAGAGCGGAATGCGGAGCGTCGCGCGGAAGTGGGCCACCATCGCCGCCGCGTCGTACCCGTTGTCGTTCTCCGCCAGCTCGTAGCCGTTGAACGTCCCCAGCAGCACGGCGCGCTGGCGCGCCAGAATTCCGGCGAAGTGCAGCTGATAGAGCATGCGCTCGACGCGATACGGATGCTCGGCGATGTCTTCCAGAAAGAGAATGCCGTGCTCGACACGCGGGATGTGCGGCGTCCCCGCGAGATGAGCGATCATCGCAAGGTTGCCGCCCCACAGCGTGCCTTCGCCTTCGAAATCGGGCCCGTCAAGCGCGCACTCGATCTCGTAGCGCTCGCTGCCCAGCAGGCCCCAGCAGTGATCGAGGGCGAACGTCGAGGGCGTGGCGGCGCCGAAGTCGGACGCCGCCATCGGCCCGGCAAATGTCGTCATCCCGGCGTGCGCCAACGCGGCCATCTGGAACGCGGTGAAATCGCTGTGGCCGATCCAACGCTTTCGGCTGGCGGCAATCGACCGGTAATCGAGGCGGTCGAGCAGCCGCGACCAGCCGTAGCCCCCGCGCGCCGCCATCGCCAATTCCACGCGCGGATCTCTCGTCATTCGGCCTATCGCCGCGAGTCGAGCCTCGTCCGGCGCCGAAAAGCGCTGCCAGCGCGACTTGCACGTCTCGTCGACGAAGACGGAGTGACCGAGCGCCGAGAGCCGGGCTGCGGCTCGCTCCAGTGCGACGTCGCTCGTGACGAAGCCTGCAGGCGCATACAGTCCGATGCCGACGCTCGTCGTCATCGCCGCGGCAGACTCATCTTCGTGCCTCGAAGAACCGGCTCAGGAGCTGCCCGCATTCGCTGCCGCGAACGCCAGCCGTCACCCAGGTGTGGTGGTTGAGGCGAGCCTCGGCGAAAAGATCGATCACCGACCCGCACGCGCCAGTCTTGGGATCGGGCGCTCCATACACCACGCGTGCGAGTCGAGCGTGCAGGATCGCGCCGGCGCACATTGCGCACGGCTCGATCGTCACGTAGAGGTCGCACCCCGGCAACCGGTAATTGCCCAGTGCGCGGCCGGCATCGCGCAGTGCCGCGATCTCGGCGTGCGCGGTCGGATCGCTCGCGGCAATCGGGGCGTTGAGGCCCCGCCCGACGATCGCACCGTCCTTGACGACAATCGCACCGACCGGAACCTCGCCGCGCTCGGCTGCGACCGCCGCCAGGGCCAGCGCTTCGCCCATCCACGTTTCGTCGGCCTTTGCTGCGCTCATCGTCCAACCTTCGGAACCCGGCGCGATTGTCGCACGCAACACCTGCGGATGAGTGGGGCGATGTATCACAACGGAGAGATCTAATACGACCGGCGGCGAGACTTCAGGAACGAAGCGCCCGCGGCCGGTTTCCCGCCTGGGCGGGTTGATCTCAGCACGCTGGTTTCAGCGCTGCGCGTCGAAGTGGACGATCTCCACCCAGTTGCCACCCTTGCCAGCCGATTGCCTTCCCGCGAGCGTCAGGGCTCCTGTCACATCGTCGATTCGGTAGTGGGCGATCGAGTCGGATCGTTCACCGCTTGCGACGAGGAATCGACCCAGCGGATCGACGGCAAAACCGCGCGGCTGCGGCTCCGTGGCGTGAGTCGAGCGGTAGGCGAGCTTTCCCGTCGAACGGTCGACGGCGAACACATTGAGCGTGCTTTCGGTGCGCTCCGAGGCATAGAGGAATTTGCCGTTCGGCGCGAGGTGCACGTCGGCCGCCCAGATGTCGCGGTCGACATTCCTCGCCGCCTGCCCGCTTTGCAGCACACCTCGTGGCACGCCGGGAACGAGCGCGCAATCGGGCGCAAGCCCCGCGACGGAGCCCGCTTCCGTCAGCAGACCGCTCTCCGCATCGAGCGCAAAGGTCAGGATCGCGCCGGTCATCTCGCACAGCACATAGAGAAAGCGATTGTCGGAGGAGATTTCGAAGTGCCGCGGCCCCGCGCCGGACGGCGTGAGGCATAGCGGGGGCGTGTTCGAGACAAGCGCGCCGGTGGCGGTATCGAAGCGGAACATGAACAGCGCGTCGCTGCCGAGCGTGGGCACGAAGACGAACCGGTTGGACAAGTCGACGCGGATCGAATGAGCGTTGCGGCCGACAGGAATCGTCTGCAGCGGCGCAGGCGCGACACGGCCATCCGCGCCTACGGCGGTGACCGTGACGAGGTTCTGATGATAGGAGGCCCCGAGGAGGAAACGGCCCGATCGATCGAACGAAATATACGGAAGGCTCGCGGGAAGCGGCGATGTCGACGAAGGCGTCAGCGCGCCGGTATCGGGATGGATTGCCAGAACGTGGATCGCGTATGGCACAGGGCGGGACACGACACAAAGGAAACGCCGGTCGGGGCTCACGGCCATCGGCATCACGCCCTTCGCCACCTTGACCCGCGCGATGGCTGAAAGCATCCCCGAGGAGTCGAGCGCATAGCTCGCGATCTCGCCGTCCTCGGCGCACGAGACGTACACGAACGTGGCGCCCATCGTTCCCCCTCACTCCCACTCGATTGTCGCGGGAGGCTTTCCCGAGATGTCGTAGACGACGCGGTTGATGCCGCGCACTTCGTTGATGATCCGGCTCGACACGCGAGCGAGGAGATCGTAGGGGAGATGCGCCCAGTGCGCGGTCATGAAGTCGGTCGTCTGCACGGCGCGCAACGCGACCACGTGCTCGTACGTGCGACCGTCCCCCATCACCCCGACCGAGCGAACCGGCAGGAACACCGCGAACGCCTGCGCGGTCAGGTCGTACCACGACGTTCCCTCGTCGTTCCGCGCGGACCGCAATTCATCGATGAAGATCGCGTCCGCGGCGCGAAGCAGGTCGGCGTGTGCGCGCGTTACGGCGCCGAGAATGCGCACGCCGAGTCCCGGTCCCGGGAACGGATGGCGGAACACCATCTCCCGCGGCAGGCCGAGGGCCAATCCCAGCTCGCGCACTTCGTCCTTGAATAGCTCGCGCAAGGGCTCGAGCAGCTTCAAATGCAGCGTCTCGGGCAGGCCGCCGACGTTGTGGTGCGACTTGATCGTATGCGCCTTCTTGGTCTTGCCGCCGGCCGACTCGATCACGTCCGGGTAGATCGTCCCCTGCGCCAGCCACTTAGCGGCAGCGCCGCGCGCCAGCGGCCGCGCCGATTCGCGCTGGAACACGTCGACGAACAGCCGGCCGATGATCCGCCGCTTCTGCTCGGGATCGGTCACCCCTTCGAGGGCCCCGTACATCTCCTCGGAGGCGTCGACGTGCACGACGTGCACTCCTAGATGGAGCTCGAACGTGTCGAGCACTTGCGTCGCCTCGTTCTGCCTCAGCAACCCGTGATCGACGAAGACGCAGGTCAGCTGATCGCCGATCGCCTTGTGAATGAGCGCGGCCGCGACGGACGAGTCGACGCCGCCGGACAGGCCGAGGATGACCTGTTCGCTGCCGACCTGCGCGCGAATCGAGGTGACGGCCTCGTCGACGTAGTCCGCCATGTTCCAGTCTTCGCCGCAACCGCAGATGTCGTGCGCAAAGCGCGCGAGGATGGCAGCGCCCTGCTTCGTGTGCGTGACCTCCGGATGAAACTGCACGGCGTAGAAGTGGCGCGCCGGATCGGCCATCCCCGCGATGGCGCACGCGGTGCTGCTCGCGATCGTCGCGAACCCCGGAGGCAGCGCCGTGACCTTGTCCCCGTGGCTCATCCACACGTCGAGCAGCCCGTGCCCTTCGGCGTTGCGGCGGTCTTCGATGCCGTCGAAGAGCCTCGAGTGGCCCCTCGCGCGCACCTCCGCATAGCCGAATTCGCGCACGTCCCCGGCCTCCACGGCGCCGCCCAGCTGCTCCGCCATCGCCTGCATGCCGTAGCAGATGCCGAGCACCGGCACGCCCAACGACCAGACGACGTCGGGCGCGCGAGGTGTGTCGCCTTCCGTCACGCTGTTCGGCCCTCCGGAGAGCACGATGCCTCTGGGCGCGAACGTCCTGATGAAGTCGTCGCCGACGTCGTACGGATGAATCTCGCAGTAGACGTGCGTTTCGCGCAGGCGGCGCGCGATCAGTTGGGTGTACTGCGCGCCGAAATCGAGGATCAGGATCCGGCAATGGGAGACGGAAGAGCCGGAAAAGTTACTCGACACGATAGTTGGGTGCCTCCTTCACGATCTGCACGTCGTGCACGTGCGACTCGCGAATGCCGGCCGACGTGATCTCGACGAACTCGGCGCGGGTGCGAAACTCGTCCACCGTCGCGCAGCCGCAATAGCCCATGGCCGCCCGCAGCCCGCCCATCAACTGATGAATGACTGCCGAGAGCGCGCCCTTGTAGGGTACGCGGCCCTCGATGCCCTGCGGGACGAGCCGCTCGGCCGCGCCCTCGCCTTCGGCATCCTGGAAGTAGCGATCGGAGCTTCCCTGTTGCATCGCGCCGAGCGATCCCATTCCGCGATAGCTCTTGTAAGACCGGCCCTGGTAGAGCTCCGTCTCGCCGGGCGCCTCTTCCGTTCCTGCGAACAGGCTGCCGAGCATGACGGAGGACGCGCCCGCCGCCAGCGCTTTGGCGATGTCGCCCGAATAGCGGATGCCGCCGTCGGCAATTACCGGGACGTTGCCGCGCGCGGCGCCGTCGATCGCGAACTGGATCGCCGAGATCTGCGGCACGCCCACGCCCGCAACGATGCGCGTCGTGCAGATGGAGCCCGGGCCCACGCCGACCTTGACCGCATCGGCGCCGTGATCCGCGAGCGCCTTCGCGCCGTCCGCCGTCGCGATGTTGCCGCCGATGACCTGCACCTGCGGATGCCTGCGCTTGATCCATTGCACGCGGTCGAGCACACCTTGCGAATGCCCGTGCGAGGTATCGACCACCAGGACGTCGACGCCGGCGTTGACGAGCGCATCGACGCGCTCCTCGGTGTCGCCGCCCGTTCCGACCGCCGCGCCGACGCGCAAGCGGCCGAAATCGTCTTTCGACGCGAGCGGGTGCTCCGTCGACTTCATGATGTCCTTCACGGTGATGAGGCCGCGCAACTCCAGCCGGTCGTTGACCACGAGCACGCGCTCTAGGCGGTGCCGGTGCATCAGCGCCTTCGCGTGCTCGAGATCGGATCCTTCGGCAACGGTAACGAGCCGGTCGCCCTTGGTCATGATGCTGGACGCCGGCTGGTCGAGGTTCGTCTCGAAACGAAGGTCGCGGTTGGTGACGATGCCGACGACGCGCTTGCCGTCGACGACCGGCAACCCGGAGATCCTGTGGCGCCGCGTGAGCGCGAGCACTTCGCGCACGGTCATCGTGGGCGGGATCGTGATCGGGTCCTTGACGACGCCGCTCTCGAATCGCTTCACTTTCGCGATTTCCGCCGCCTGTATCGCGGGCGGCATGTTCTTGTGCACCACGCCGAGGCCGCCCTCCTGCGCGATGGCAATCGCGAGCCTGGCTTCGGTGACGGTGTCCATTGCCGCGGACAGCAAGGGAATGTTGAGCGCGATGCTCGTGGTGAGGCGGGTCTTGAGGATGGCGTCGTTGGGAACGACGTTGGACAGCGCGGGAACAAGCAGGACGTCGTCGAACGTCAATGCTTTCCGGGCGGCACGCATCGAGTTTCTCCTATGCGCAAAGATCAATTATACCCGCGTCCGCAACGCCCGGCTCGTGCTGTACCGGTCAAGTTGTACGCGCGAAGGCGGCTGTCGCGAAAGAGACACGGGCACGGCCGCCGTGGCCCTCGTGCGACCGCGGGTTTGACGCGCTGCCCCGGGTTGGATTACCTTGGCCCGGTGATGAAGATCATCGCGCCGTCGACCGAGCGAATCCAGCAGCCGCCCTTGCGGCCGCGCGCTGCGCGCTCCGCGCTGTTCGCGGCGGTCGTTGCGCTCGCCGCGGGGCTTGCGACAGTTACGGCTTCGGCCGCGCTCTACAAGTGGACGGATTCGAACGGGCGCGTGATCTACTCCGACCAGCCGCCGCTCGGCAACGTCAAGGTCGAGACCATCAATGCGCCCCCGCCTCCCGCGAATCCCAATGCCGTGAAAGATCTTGCGGTAAAGGATGCGGAGCTCAGAAAGTCGAAGCAGGCCCGCGCGGATGACGAAGCAAAGTCGACCAAGGCCCGCGTCGACGCGAACCAGCTGCGCGAGAATTGCGACCGCGCCCGCGGGCAGATGCACACGCTCGGGAACTCGGATCAGGTCGTCCTCTACTCGACCAACGCGCAGGGCGAGCGCGTGGTGATGGACGACGCTGCTCGTATCCGCGAGCGCCAGCGCCTCGACGCCTGGATCCGCGACAACTGCAAGCTGTGACCAGCCCTCAGGGCGCCCGTCCCGGCCCTTACGGCGCGCGTCCGGCCCTTAGCGGAGTCGTCCCGCCGTCGCGACTGTCGTCACTATTTCTTCTCGAGGTTGGCCTGGTTGATGACGACCTTGGCCTTGTCCTTGAGCGTGTTGACATAGGCTTCGAACACCTCGCGGCTCTGCATCTCGCCGATCCGCGCACGCGCCGCCGCCACCTTGGCCTGGTCGACCTCCGGCGGATAGATGACCTTTGACACACGGTAGATCGCAAACCCGCCGCCATCGCCGGGCGTGCCGACGTAAGCAGGCAATTTCGTAGGATCGGCCTGGAAGATCCGCGTCACGCCCTCGTTGGTAAACCCCTGCTCCGGCCGGTTGCGCATCAGCAGCACCGGCTTCGAGAAGGTGAGCCCGGCTTCCTTGTCGCTCTTGCCGGCCTCGAGCAGCGCGAGCTTCTCGCGGCCGGACTTCTTCGCGAGCTCGGAGGCACCCTGCAGCACCAGCTGCTTGTGAATCTCGGCCTTCACGTCGGCGAACGGACGCACCGCCGATGGCTTGTAGTCGATGATCCGGGCCGCCATCATCGCGCCGTTGCCGACTTCGATGGCATCGGTGTTGCGCTTCGCCGTGATCGATTCCGGCGCGAAGAGCGCCTCGACGAGCTTCGCGCTCCCCATCGCGATCTGCTGCGCCTGCGCCCGCGTCACGAGCGGCGATGTCTGAATGGTGAGGCCCAGCGCCTTGGCCACCGGGGCGAGCGAGTCCGCCTGCTCGTAGACGAGGTTCTGAAACTGATCGGCCGCGGACGCGAACTTCTGCGCAACCTTCTGGCGCTTCAAGTCCGCCTCGATCTGGCCCTTCACTTCGTCGAACGAGCGCATCTTCTCGGGGGTGATCCCGCTGAGCTTGATCACGTGGTAGCCGAACTCGCTTTGCACGGGGCCTGCGATCTCCCCCGGCTTCATCGAGAACACCGCGTCGTCGAACGCCTTGACCATCGTGCCGCGCGGATTGCTGCCGAGATCGCCGCCTTGCGCGGCCGAGCCTGGGTCCTGCGAGCGCGCCTTCGCGAGCTCGGCGAACTTCGCGGGGTTGGCCTTCGCCTGGGCGGCAATCTCTTCCGCGGTCTTCTTCGCCGCCGCGCGCTCCGCTTCGCTCGCCTCCGGCTTGACCGCGATCAGGATGTGGGCCGCCTGCCGCTGCTCTTCCTGGCGATACGTCTTGGCCGCGCTGTCGTACTGCGCCTTCACTTCCTCGGGCGTCACCGCGATCTGCGCGAGCAGTGCATCCTGCGTCAGCACGACGTACTCGAACTTCGCCTCCTCCGGTGTCCTGAACGCCGCGGCATTGGCGTCGTAGAACGCCTTTTCCTGCGCCTCGTCCACGGTGATGTTCTTCGCGAAAGCGTCGACGTCGATGTTCGCGTACTCGGCCTCGCGCTGCTGCTCGACGAGATTCACGTAGGCTACCGCCGACGCTTGCGGCACCACGGTGCCGCGAGCGATCGGATCGACGATCCGCTCGGCCTGGATCTGGCGCCGGATCGATTCCTCGAACGCGGGCTCGTCGATGCCGGCCTGGCGCAACAGCCCCTTGTAGAGGTCGAGCGAGAACTTGCCGCCCTCCTGAAAGCGGGGATCGGCAGCGATGCGGTCGAAGACTTCGGAGTTCGAGGCACGGAAGTGCAGATCGGCGCCCTTCTTTTCGACCAGGCGCTCGCGCACCATCTGCTGAATGAGATTGAAGCGCACCTCGGGGCTGTCGAAGATCGCGGGATCGACCCCTTGCGCCGTGCGCCGCAACTGCTCCTGCTGGTCCCGGATTGCGTTCGCGAACTCGACCTCCGTGATCCTGCCGCCGTCGAACTTCGCGACTTCGCCGGCGCCGCTCGCGCCGCGAAAGTAGTAGTCGACTCCGAAGAACGCGAACGGAATCATGATCAGCGCCAGGATGAACTGCGCGATCCGCTTATGCTTGTGGACGAGATCGAACATCGGTTGCCCGTGGGTTGCCTACTGGATGTGAAAAGGGCGAACTCGCGTTCGCCCTTTGGGGGGTGGAGGAGATTTCCCCTGCTCCTCGCCCGTCGTGAGAGAAGGCGATTCTACGCTATTTTTGTCGCCTCTGGATCAACGCCTTGATGACGGCCGGCGCAGCGTCGATTTCTCCGCCAGGTCCCCGCCGCGCCAGGCATAGAGCGCGAGCAGCGGCTCCGAGCCGGTCTTCATCGCATGAGGCATGTGCGGCGCGTGATGGATGCATTCGCCGGGCGCGCGGACAACGAAGCGTTCGTCACCGCGTTGCCAGAGCGCCCGCCCAGCCAGCGGATAATACACTTCCCCGGCGGCGTGGTGGTGCGACGGGTATTCGATTTCTGGGCCCAGCAGCAGGAATCCGACGGCGATGCGGTCGCTCGCGACGGGCCCGCGCAATCCGATGAGCTCGCTCCAGCCGTACCGATCCAGAAAGCGTGATTCCAAATCGTCGCGCGTGTAAGTCTGAGCCCAACGCAACCGCGTGGCTGACGCGACGAGCAAACCGACGAGCGGACGGGTGTCGCTCGTCGCGAGCGGCTCGAGATCGCCGAGCCAGCGAAGCACCGGCATCGGCCGCGCGACGATGTCACGCGTAACCTTCGGTGAACGCGGCCACTGCTCGACGAACGCGGCGCTTTCCCCGTCACGACGAGCGGCGACGAGCGCGCGCGCCGCGATCGCCAGGGACTCGATCGTGCCCGCCAACTCTCGGGCCGGCACCTCGCCGTGACGCGACATCAGCTGGCGTAGTCCGGCTCGCTCCGGTCGAGGTAGCGGAGGAACGCCGGCCACTCGTATCGCCCGGGAAAGAACTCCTGCTCGTATTGCCGCCGCACCTTTGCGCAGACGTCCGGCGGCTGCAGGATGAACTTTTGCCCGGTAGCCAGGACATCGATTTGCAATGCGCAAGCCATCTCCAGCATGTACATCCGCCAGAACGCCTCGCCTACCGATTGTCCGACGCTCATGAGGCCGTGGCTGCGCAGGATCATCTGATGCCGGCTTCCGAGGTCGCCGGCGAGGCGCTCGCTTTCCGCAACGTCGTCGGAGATGCCTTCGTAGTCGTGGTAGGCGAGGTCGTCATGAAACATCATTGCCTCCTGCGAAAGCGGCAACAGGCCTTCCTCGAGGCACGCCACCGCTTGTCCGCCGCGGCTGTGCGTGTGCATCACGCACATGACATCGCTGCGCATCTTGTAGATTCCGCCGTGGATCACGTAGGCCGCCTCGTTCTTCGCGCCGGCCGGCCCGTCGATCATTTCGCCATCGAGCGTCATCTTGACGAGGTTGGACGCGGTCACCTCGTCGTAACGGCAGCCCAGCTGAAACACTAGGATCTCGCCGGGCGCGTCCGGAACTCGCGCCGTAATGTGATTCCAGATCACCTTTCCCATCCGATACTGATCGGCCAGGCGATAGCATGCGGCGAGATCGACGCGCTGCGACCATTCCGCTGCGCTGCAGGCACCCCGGCGAGAAAACGCCTGCACGGCGCTCAAGACGATGTCTCCACAGCCCGCCACGCCGCATTGGGCTCTCGGGAGGTGATGCGCTCCATCACTGGCCGGAACGCGTCGAGTGGCAGCGTGTCGTACGCCGGGTCGAAGGAGATCGAATCCCAGCGCTCGCAGAATTCGGCGCACGCATCGAAATGCGGGTTTCCGCGGTACCGTTCTCGAGCATTGCGATCCTTGCCGATGTGGTGCCAGAAGTAATAGCCCTGGAAGACCGCATGATGCGCCAGGATCCAGTGGGTCCTCGGTCCGATAAAAGGCCGCAGAATCTCGGCACCCACGGCGGCGTGATTGATCGGCGAGATGCGATCGGCGATGTCGTGGAACAGCGCGGCGAAGACGATCTCGTCGTCGGCATCGTCGCGCAGCGCACGTGTCGCCGTTTGCAACGCATGCCGCATCGGCGAAAGTGGATACCCGGTCTCGCGATCCGTCGTCTTGAACAAGGCGACGAGATCGTCGAGGTAGGAGCGGTTCAGCGAATGGTCGAGGGACTCCAGATACGCGTATTCGGCCGCCGTTCCGTCGCCAAGACGAGTAAAGCGTATTTCCATCGTATATCTCCTTGATCTTCCGATGAGGCAGGCGGGTGACTTCCGCACTATCCTCTCGCTGCCGGGTGAGCGACATTCCCCTGTTGGTCAGCAAGCTCGGACGGAGGCCAGTGGCAGCGATAACGCCTGCCGCCGGCGTCTCGCCACGGGGGAGCGATCTCGGCACACTCCGCGCCCTTGCGCCGATGGCATCGCGCGTTGAAGATGCAGCCCGGCCGCTCCCGGTCGGCGTCCGAGATCTGGCTCTTCAATCGTACTCGCGCATTCGCCGCCGCGGGATCCGGAATGGGCGTGGCCGAGAACAGCGCCTCCGTGTACGGGTGCAGCGGATGACGATCGAAGCTTCCCGCTTCGCCTTCCTCCACGACTTCGCCCAGGTACATGACGACGATCCGATCCGACATGTACCGGACAATGGCGAGGTCGTGCGACACGAACACATACGACGTGCCGTAGTCGCGCTGCAGGTCGAGAAGGAGCCGGCAGATCGCGGCCTGGACCGAGACGTCGAGTGAAGAAAGCGGCTCGTCGCAGAGCAGGAGCTCGGGCGCCGATAGAAACGCGCGCGCAATCGCGACGCGCTGCTTCTCTCCGCCGGAAAGCTCTCGCGGCAGCCGTGCTCGATATGCCGGGTCGAGCCGAACGCGCCGCAGCGCCTCATCGACGGCGAGCCGGGCGGCGGCGCCGTCCGTCGCTTTGAGCGCAATCAAGTGACGACGCAACGTCGTGCCTATGGCGAGCGACGGATTGAGCGTCGATTCGGGGTCCTGAAAAACCATCTGCATTGTCCGCAATACGTGGGCGCCGCGCTCCGCGACGCTTGCCGGAAGGTCGGAGCCCAAATACCGGATCGTGCCGCTTTCGGGACGCTCCAGGCCGGCGATGCAGCGCAGCAGCGTGCTCTTTCCCGACCCGCTTTCGCCGACCAGGCCGACGACGGCGCCTCGCGGTACCTGCAGCGAGACGCCGCAGACTGCCCGTACGGTGCCGGTGCGACGCCCGAAGGACTTGCGGATCGATGCGGCGGCGAGCACCGGTTCGCCCGCTATCACCCGAGCCTTCGGCTTGGCGATGCCGGGGCGCGGTAGGCTCTTGAGCAGTGCCCGCGTGTAGGAGTGAGCCGGGGCCGTGAAGATCTGGGATACCGTTCCGGTTTCGACGATCTCGCCCGCATGCATCACAGCCACGCGGGTGGCCACGCGCGCGATGACGCCGAGGTTGTGGCTGATATAAACCATCGCCATCCGGATGCGCGACCGGATGTCCTCTAGCAGATCCAGGATCACCGCCTCGGTCGTTGCGTCGAGATTGGTCGTCGGCTCGTCGAGAATCATTAGGTCCGGCTCGAGCGAGAGCGCAATCGCGATGGTGATTCTCTGCCGTTGCCCGCCGCTCAGCTGGTGGGGATAGCGGCGCGCAATGTCGCTGCCTTCCGGAAGCTCGACCGCGCGAAGGGATGCGGCGACCGCGGATTGCGCTTCGGCAGCGGTGACGTTCCTGTGCTGGCGGATGGTCTCCGCAATCTGTTCGCCGACCCGCATGGTCGGCGTCAACGAAGCCAGCGGATTCTGATGGACCATCGCGATGCGGCGGCCCCAGATCTTCCGCAGCTCCTGCGCCGGACAGCGCAGCAGCGGGATGCCGTCGAAGGTGACGTTGCCTTCCAGCATCGAAGTTCCGCGCATCCGGTAGCCCATGAGAGCGTGCGCAAGCGTGCTCTTGCCGGACCCCGATTCGCCGACGACGCCCAGCACCTCGTCGCGGTCGAGCGAGAACGACACGTCGCGAACGGCCCGAATCGATCCGCGCGCCGACGCGTAGCCGACGTTGAGGTGGGCGACATCGAGCAGCGTCAAGGCGTCAACCGATCATAGGTACTGCTCGACCCGTCGTTCACCGCTCGACGTGAGCGCGTCCGCCAGCGCGTTGACGGCGACCACCAGAAGGCCGATGGCGAGCGCTGGGAACAGCACCGGCCATGGCGCGATCGTGACGTAGTTCCGCGCTTCGCTGATCATGAGGCCCCAGTCCGGTGTAGGCGGCTGGACTCCGAAACCCAGAAAGCCGAGCGAGGAAATGAGCAGCAGCGCATAGGCGAAGCGCAGGCAGAACTCGACGGCGAGCTGCGGCAACACGATGGGCAGAAGCTCGGCGAATACTATCGACGCCCACCCTGCCCCGCGCAGCCGCGCGGCCTCGACGTAGCCCGCGTTGCGCAACGGCAGGACCGCGCTGCGCGCGATCCGGGCAGATTTCGGAATGAACACAAACCCGATCGCAAGGACGAGATTGAGCGACGATGGCCCGAGCGAGGTCAAGATCAGCATCGCGAGCAGCAACCCGGGCAACGCGAGCAGCACATCGACGAGGCGCATCACGGTCTCGTCCACCGCCCCGCCGCGATAGCCGGACACGAGCCCGAGTGCGCAGCCGGCACCCACGCCGAGCAGCGTTGCGCTCAACGACAGCAACAGGATGGTTCGCGCGCCGACGAGCACGCGAGAGAAAACGTCGCGGCCGAAGCCGTCGGTTCCAAAGAGATGCGTCTCGCTCGGTGGGGCGAGTGGTGGGCCGGTATTGAAATCGGTTGCGGAATACGGCGCGACGCTTTCCCCGACCAGCCCCGTCAGCAGATACACCGCGACGACCGCCGCGGGCACGACCATCTGCCAGCGCCACCGCCGTCCCTCCGGCTTGTCCAAGGCCACGTGCCCGGCTGCGCTCGCGACGGGACCGGTCATGCCGACGACCCCACGCGCGGATCGAGCGCCCGCTGCCCCACGTCGGCCGCGAGATTGGCAAGCGCATAAACCGCCGCGACCACCAGCGAGATCGCCTGCAGCAGCGGCACGTCGCGGTTGCGGATCGCAAAGACGAGCATGCGACCGATGCCGGGATACCCGAACAGACTCTCGACGATGACAAGCCCGCCTGCCATCCATCCGATAGACAGCGCGATCACCGACAACGTCGGTCCGAGCGCGCCCGGTAGCACGTGCGCGACGATGACGCGACGGCGATCGAGCCCCTTGAGCAGTGCCGCCTGGACGAACGCGCTGTCGAGAACCTCGCTGACGCTCGCGCGCATCATTCGCTGGATGTAGGCGAGGATGACGAACGACAACGCGAGCACGGGCAGTATGAGCTCGGTGACCGACTGCACCACTGTCCTCGCGCTCCCGGTCCCGGCGAATGGCGGCAGCCACCCGAGCCAGGTGCTGAACACGATGATCAGGAGGCCACCCGTGACGAATTCCGGCATCGCCGCGGCGAACATCGTGACCGACGAGACCGTCACATCCAGCAGGGAGTCGCGGCGCAGCGCGCACAACAGGCCGAGCGCAAGTCCCATCGGAACCGCAAAGGCCATTCCGGCGAGGCCGAGGATCAGCGATTTCTCGAGCGGAGGAGCGAGTACTTCGACAACCGGCCGATGGAACCGCGTCGACATGCCGAGATCCCCGTGCAAAACGCCGCCCAGCCAGCGCCAGAACTGGACGAGTGCCGGCTGGTCGAGCCCAAGCTGTGTGCGCAGCGTCGCGAGATCCTGCGGCGTCGCCTGCATGCCGAGGATCATCGTCGCGACATCCCCCGGGAGCAGCTGCGTGATCGTGAAGATCAGCACCGACACCGCGAACAGCGTCAGCACGAGCAGCGCCAACCGCTGCGCTACGAATCGCGCCAGCGAATTCATGGTGCCGGGCTTGCCCGCCCGCCGCGAGTCACGCCGGGGGCCTCACGGACGCGCTCCCGGCGGCGCTGCGCCGCTCCAACCGCAACAGCCGGTCAGGCGACCCAGACCCGGCGGAAGTCGAGCCATCCGCTGGGATGCGGGCCGAAATCGTGCAGCCGCTTGCGGTAAACGATGACCGAGGGCCGGTGGTAGGCGACGATCACCGGACTGTCGTCGATGAACATCTTCTGGACGTCGGCGAAGACCGCCTTGCGCTTCGCCTCGTTCTGCTCGCGTCGCACGCTTTCGATCAGGTCGTCCATCTTCTTCGTCTTCCACTGGCTCTCGTTCCAGGTAGCGTTCGACTGGTACGCGAGCGCCAGCATCTCGTAAAGCGTGGTGCGGCCGTTCCAGTTGGTGACGAAGAAGTTGTGCTTCAGCCAGTACTTGGACAGGAAGATGTCGGCAGGCACGGTATTCACGCGAATGCGAACGTTCGCGCGCTTCGCCATGTCCTGATAGCCGAGCGCAGACTGGACAAGGCCGGCACGCCCCGTCCACGCCATCATCTCGACGTCCAGCCCGTCCTTGTAGCCCGCGTCGGCAAGAAGCTTTTTGGCGGTCTCGATGTCCTGGCCGAGCGGCTTCTGGTCTGGCATCCACATGTTGGAAAACGGTGGGATTGGATGGTCGTTGCTGACGGGGACCGTCAGGTTGCCGAGCGAGATCTTGCGCAGCGAGTCGCGATTGCAGATGAGGCGCATTGCGCGCCGCACTTCAGGCTTGTCGAACGGCGGCTGGTCGACGCGCATGACGATCGGCTGGTAGCCGTAGCTTTGCGCGATCGAAACCTCGAAATCCTTGTTGGCCTGGTAGATCGGGATCACCTCGGAAGAGGGCCACCAGGTCATGTCGAGATCGCCGCTCATCATTCCGGCGATGTGCGCGGCTTCCTCCGGCAGGTAAACGATCCGGACCTGGTCGAGGTAAGGCTCGCCGTCGCGCCAATACGCGTCGTTGCGCACGAGCGTCACGTGGTCGCCGGCTACGAACTCGGTCAGCTTGAACGCGCCGGTGCCGGTGGGATTTTTGTTGAGATCGCCGACGTCGCGCGGGGCGATCTTCGCCTGGAAGCTGCCGCCGCAAAGCTGCGGAAACTCCGCGAACGGCGACTTGAGCGTGAATCGCACGACCAGCGGGGAGAGCTTTTCGACCTTGTCGACCATGGAGAACACCGAGCGTGCCGGCGAGGCCGTCGCGGGGTCGAGGATACGCGTGAAGCTGAAAACGACGTCGTCCGCGTCGAATTCGCGGCCGTGATGGAACTTGACACCCTTGCGCAGGTTGAACGTCCACACCGTGGCGTCGGGCGACGATTCCCAGCTCACCGCGAGCTCGGGTTTAGGCATGAGCTGCTCGTCGGTCCACACGAGGCTGTCGTAGACGTTTCGGAGCATTGCCCACTCTTCGCTTCCCGCGGCGATGTGAGGATCGAGCTTCACCGGCGAGCCTACGAACGCGACGCGGATCGTGCCGCCTTTCTTGCGGGTCTGGGCTTGCGCGGGCGGAAGGCCGATGAGACCGAGCGCGGCAACACCCGCGAGTCCTGCGCCGAACGTCCGGCGGCTGGGCGACGACAGACCGCCTGTCGTCAATGTGTGCTGTGTGGCTCGCTTCGCCATGTCGCCTTCTCCTCGTTGGGGTCCAATCGTGGTTACAGCAGCCTTTCCTCGTAGGGAAAGTTCGTCAGCGGCACAGCGCCGCTTGCAGTCACGTGCACGAGCTGCTCGAGCTTGACGCCTTCGCCACCGCGCTCGTCGCCTATGAAGCTTTCGACGCACAGCGTCATGTTCTCCTCGATGCGGCCGTCGTAGCCCTTCGCCGCGAAATCCTGCGGGTAGGGAATATAGGGATACTCGCCGCAGAGACCTGCTCCATGGACAAGCGACATGTACCGATGCGCGACGAAGCGCTCGGGCATCTTCCAGCTGGCCTCGTTGAACTCGCGAAAGCCGACGCCGGGACGCAGCAGCGCGACATTGGTCTCGATCTGCTCGTGCGCGAACGCGTACAACTCGCGCTGCGCCGGGCTCGCGGGCTTGTCGCCGCACAGGAAGGTCCGCGACATGTCGGCAAAATAGCCGTGCGGCCCGATCATGTCGGTGTCGATCGCCAACAGTTCGCCTTCGTGCACCGGGCGCGCGCTCGATTCCTGAAACCACGGGTTCGTGCGCGGCCCCGCCGTCAGCAGGCGGGTTTCGATATATTCCCCGCCGCCGGCAATGTTGGCTTCGTTGAGGATTGCGAGCAGCTGGTTTTCCGAAACGCCCGGGACCAGGGCATTCCGCACCTGCGTAAGGGCAAGCTCGCAAAGCGCGATCCCCTCGCGCAAGCAGGCGATCTCGTCCGGTGATTTGATGGCGCGGGCGCGCTCCGCGATCTCCTGGCCGTCGCGCACCTCGACGCCGAGCGCCTGCAGCGCCTCGTGCCCGTCCGGATTCACGCGGTCGACCGCGAGGCGGCGATTGCCACCCCCGTGCTTCGTCACGAGGTCCGCTATTTCTCCCGCCCATCGCTTCGCATGCTCTGCAATCCGCGGACCAGAGGTGAAATAGAACCAGCTCGTCGTGCGGCGAATTTCGTCGATCGTCTCGAGACCGCGGAGCAGATGGTCGCACCCGCCGAACTCGAACATGACGGTGGGGCCTTCCGCCGGAACGAACACATAGCGCGCCGGGTTGCGCAGCGTCCACACTTGCATGTTGCGGCTGCCAGTCGCATAGCGGACGTTGATCGCGTCGCAGAAGAGTGCCGCGGCGTAATCGAGCTCGCGCAACTGGCTGCGCACGCGCTCGTTGCGGTAACGGTGCATGCGGGAAAGATCCGGGCCGCCGGCGACGGCGGCATCGCCGCGAACGGCAGAGGCCATGCCCGATTGTAGCGCGACTGGCGGCATCTCAGACGCGGCCGGTCACACGTGCCGCACGAGAAGGTCGTCCTCGAACGGATAACCGGACAGGAGCTCGATGCCGTCTTCCGTCACGACCACTTCCTGCTCGAGCTTCACGCCGTCGGCGCCGCCGCGCTCGCCGACGTAGCTCTCGACCGCGAGCGTCATGCCCGCTTCGATCATCCCATCCATGCTGAAGTGGTTCCAATCGGAGCCGTGGACGATGATCGGGCTTTCGCCGTGCATGCCGACGCCGTGCAACAGCGTCGGATAGCGGAGATCGCGGTACTTGTCCGGAATCGGCCACGCCTGGTCGGCGATCTGCCTGAACGAGATCCCCGGCTTGATGAGCTGCATGTTGTGATGAATCTGCTCCCAGGCCATCGCGTACAGCGATTGCTGCTTACCGGTCGGCTTGCCTGGCCCACAGTGAAACGTTCGCGACATGTCGGCGTAGTAGCCATGGCACCCGATCGCGTCCGTATCGAGGGCCACAAGGTCACCGGTGCGTACCTGGTGCTCGCCCGCTTCGTTGAACCAGGGATTGGTCCTCGCACCCGCCGAAAGCAGCCGGGTCTCGATGAATTCGCCGCCCTCCTCAACCAGCCGGCCGGTCATCAGGCCGTGCAGCTTCTGCTCACTGACGCCGGGGCGTATGGCGTCGCGTACCGCGTCGACCGCCAACTCCGTCGCCATCATGCTCGCCTTGAGGCACAAAATCTCTTCTGGCAGCTTGACCATTCGCAGACGGAAGAGATCTTCCTGGCATTCGACCGCAGTCAGGCCGGCGGACTCGAGCGCCCGCGCGACCGAGAGGCTGCACCGGTCCACGCCGACGCGCTTCTCACCGGGCGCGTGCTCGCGCAGCAAATCGGCGAGCTCCCTGCCAAACGCGTCCACGCGTTCCCGGCTCTGCAGCTGCACCGCCGACCAGGTCAACTTGGCGAGACGGGTTTCGTCGATCGTATCGACGGTCATCGAGGCGTGCGCGCTGCCCGGGTAGTCGAACGAGATCACGGGACCGGCAAGGGGAATGTAGACGTAGCGCGTCGCGTTCCTGAGGAAGTACAGGAACATGTTGCGCGACCCCGTCGCCCACCGCTGGTTGAACGGATCGAACAGCACGCAGGCGGCGTAGCCGGCCCGGGACAGCATCCCGCGGAGCGCGGCGAGGCGCTTGTGGTTGAGCGCGCGCACGTCGACGGCCTCCGGACCAACGGCCGGAAACGAATGAGACGCCGTCATGGCAACCGCGGTGGCATCCGACGCGCAACGACGGGCAATGTCAGCCCTTGATCAGCCCTTGCTGCTTCAGGAACTCAGCGGCGACGGACTCCATTGACTTCTTGTCGACGTCGACGGCGGCGTTGAGCTTCTGCATGGTTTCGCTGTCGAGCTTCGCCGAAAGCGATTCGAGCACGGGTCCGAGCTTCGGGTTTTTGTCCAGGACTTCCCTGCGGACGACGGGCGTCATCACGTAGAACGGGAAGAAATTCTTGTCGTCGTTGAGCACGACGAGGTCGAACGAGATGATGCGGCCGTCCGTGGTGGTCACCATCGCCGACTCGACCTGTCCGTCGCGCAGCGCCTGGAACGACAGGCCGAAGTCCATCTTGATGATCGAATCCAGCGGAACGGTGAAGCCGTACACCTTCTGCACGCCCGGAAGGCCGTCAGGGCGCTGCGAGAACTCCGCATTGACCCCGATCGGCATCGTCTTGCCGCTCTTGTACGCGTTGCCGAGATCGGAAATGGACTTGATGCCGAGCTTGTCGCTCTTGGCGCGCAGCATCCCGATCCCGTACGAGTTGTTCACGCGGGTCGGCTTGAGCCACACGACGCCCTTGGCCGCGTCGAGGCTCCTGATCTTCTCGTAGCCTTGCTCGGGCGTGTACTTCTCGGTGTCCTTATAGACGTTGCTCAACGCAGTGCCGGTGTACTCCCAGCAGACGTCGATCTGCCCGCTATCGAGCGCCTGGCGCAGCACTGCGGTGCCCATGCCGACGCGCTTGTCGGGTTTGAAGCCGTTGGCCGCGAGCAGCTGGCTCGTGATCTCGGCGATGAGTTGCTGCTCGGTGAAGCCCTTGCCGCCGACGACCACCGTCTGCGCGGAGACTACGCCCGCCATAAGCGCGAGTGCGAACGCGCCCATTGCCTTGCGAACTGCCGACTTGCGAGTGCTCATGTTGCCTCCTCCATTCGAATCACAGTTGCGCGACTGTCGCGTCGTCATTGCGGATGCCGGGAGATACCAGCAGCC
>Ga0070672_100000285_pt1 | contig 28794 bp, 27 predicted proteins | sample KBSM13metaG_FD_66151 | JGI IMG/M metagenome (GOLD analysis project Ga0070672, IMG submission 66151) | Miscanthus rhizosphere microbial communities from Kellogg Biological Station, Michigan, USA - KBS M1-3 metaG | ecosystem: Host-associated > Plants > Roots > Rhizosphere > Soil ... | reverse complement strand
CGCAGCAGCCGCCGAAACGCGTGCGAGCGGGGCGACACCCGAGGCGTGTCGAGGGGCGCAGGCAGGGCGTCTTCACGCGGCGGCATGGGCCTACTGCACCTTGATCTGCGGATTGACGACCACGTAGGCGATGTCCGCGAGCAGATTGAGCACGATGTACGCCGTCGCGGTGAACAGCACGACCCCTTGCACGACCGCGTAGTCGCGGTTGAACACCGCGTCGACGATAAGCTTGCCGAACCCCGGAATGGTGAACACCTGCTCGGTCAGCACGGCGCCGGACAGCAGCGTGCCGAGCTCGAGGGCGCCGAGGGTGATCACCGGGATGAGCGCGTTGCGCAGCGCGTGCTTCAGGATGACGCCGCGCTCGGATAGGCCCTTCGCGCGCGCGGTGCGCACGTAGTCGGAGGACAGCACCTGCAGCATCGCGCTGCGCGTGTGCCGCATGAGCACCGCGGCGATCGCGTTGCCCAGAACGAACGCCGGCATGACCAATGCTGCGAGGTTCGCTTTCAAATCCTCGAACGGGCTCACGAAGCCGGACGCGGGCAGCCATCCGAGCGTCACCGAGAACAGCAGGATGAGCATGATGCCGAGCCAGAAGTTCGGGGTGGAAAGTCCCCACAGCGCGATCGCGTTGGCCGCGTAGTCCCAGGCGGTATTGCGCCTGACCGCCGACAGGATGCCCATCGGCACGCCGATCAAAAGGGCGATGACCATCGCAAACGCGGCGAGCTCGATCGTCACCGGCAGCTTCTCGAGGATCAGCTCGCGCACGGGCTTCTGCATGCGCAGCGATTCGCCGAGGTCGCCGTGCAGCACGCCCTTGATCCAGTACACGTAGCGCACGGGGAGCGGCTCGTCGAGGTGCATCTTCTGCCGCAGGTACGCGACGACGGTAGGATCGCGGTCTTCCCCCGCGAGCACGACGGCGGGGTCGCCCGGCAGCAACTGCTGCAGGCCGAAGATCAGCATCGACACGAAGATCAGCGTCGGGACGATCGCCGCGATGCGGCGGACCAGGTAGGCGAACATTCTTCCGGTTCCCCTCCCGGCGCTTCTCGGCCGCTAGCTCAGTTGAACTTCAAGCCTTGCACGCGCACGAGGCCGTCGGGAACCGGACGCAAGCCGGAGAGCTTCGTCGTGTACGCCCACAGCCAGTGACGATGATAGAGATACACGATAGGGCGATCTTTGAGCGCGAGCGCGGCGAGCTGCTCGAACAACTTCTTGCGCTCCGCCGCGTCGCCCGTCGTGCGCGACTTGTTGAGGATGTCGTCGACCTCCGGCTTGCAGTAGCCCGCGTAGTTGAGCGGCTGCTTGCATCCATCGAAGCTGTAGACGTTGCCATCGGGATCGGCGCGGCCGCTCCACGCGAGCACGTAAGCATCGTACTGACCCTTGTCGGCCATATCGAGCGACGTCGCGAATTCGGTCGACTGGATCTTCACGTCGAAACCGGCCTCCTTGACCATTGCCTGCACCACTTGCGCGACCCGTTGCCCGTCGGAAGTGGTGGGCGTCATCAGCGTGAACGTCGGATTCGGCACGCCCGCTTCGGCGAGCAGCGCCTTGGCGCGTGCGACGTCACGCTTCGGCACTGGCATGTTCTTCGCGTAGAACGGGTTGTCCGGCGCGACCCACTGGTTGCCGACCGTCCCTTCGCCGTCCATTGCGACCTGCACGATGCCCTGGCGGTCGAGCGCCAATTCGAACGCCTCGCGCACGCGCGGATCCTTGCCGAGGGGGTTCTTCTGTGCGAGGTCGCTCTTGCCGACGTTGATGGTGATGCCCTGGTAGCCGATCTCCGTAATCTTCGAGATCTTGAAGCGCGAGTCGTTCCTGAGCGCGGGAATGTCCGAGGGCGCCGGGCGCTCGATGAAGTCGAGCTGTCCCGATTTCAAGTTCGCAAGGCGCACGGTGCTGTCGACGATCGGCAGATAGACGATGCGATCGATGTGAATGTCGCCCTTGTTCCAGTAGTCCTTGTAGCGTTCGACGACGATGCGGTCCTGCGCGACGCGCTCGACGAACTTGTACGGCCCGGAGCAAACCGGGTTGGCGCCAAACTTCTCGCCGGCCGCTTGCGCGGCCTTCGGCGAGACCATCATCCCGGCGCGATCGGCGAGCTGCGCGAGCAGCGGCGCGAACGGCGCCGACAGATTGATGCGGACCGTCGACGGATCGACGACGTCCACGGTCGACACGGGCGCGAGCTCGCCCCGCCGGTTCGAGCCCGTCATCGTCTTGTGCCGCTCGATATTGAACTTGACGGCCGCGGCGTCGAGCTTCTCGCCGTCGTGAAACGTGACGTTTGGACGGATCTTCATCGTCAGCGCCTTGTTGTCCGCCGACCATTCCCACGACGTCGCGAGCTGGGGGACGATGCCGAGCTTCTCGTCGATGTCGACGAGCTTGTCGCAAAGCGCTGCGAACACGATCCGGCCCACGAAGGTGCGGGCGAGCGTCGGATCGAGGACGTCCGGATCCTCGGCGAGTCCGAAGCGCAGCGTCGTCTGGGCGTTGACGGCGACGGTGAAGAGCGCGAGCGCGCCGGCGAGCAGCACCGACCAGCGGAGTGGAAGAGGAGTTCGCATGGCGTGGCCTCGAATGCGTTGGAAGTGTCGCGCCCGTACGAATACGCGGGCCGGGGTCGCGGGGCAGGATAGCACAGGCCGCCTCGCGTCGCGCCTCGGCAAAATGCGCGAACGCCCGGCGTCAGCGCTGCGGCCGGGACGGTGCGCGTGCCGCCTGGAAACGCTCGATTTCGGCCTCGATGACCGCGCGGTCGGTGATGCCGGCCGGCGCGTCGCGGCGCGGCAGGCACGATACGAACGGCTGGAACCGCTCGAGGCTTTTCTCGTACAGCCGGAAGAGCTCGACGATCGGCTCGGCGTGATCGTCGACCCGAAGATCGAGCGTCGGATAGCTCTCGGTGGTGTAGACGAGGAGAGCGGCGGCCTGCTTGCCCCGCTTGTCGCCGCCGGCGGCCTCGCCGGCCGCCATCGCCTTGAGGAGGCGCAGTGCGAGCGCGTCGCCGCGATGCGCTTCCATAGCGTCCGCCGTCGCCGCGAGGACCTGCGGCCCCGCGAGCATATTGCCGGCGAGCGAGTAGCCCTGTCCGCCCCGGTGACCGCACCAGTCGATGCACGCGCTGCCCGTGTGCGCGGCGATGCGCGCCTGGTTGTCGACCATGTGCAGTTGCCGATGGTCGCGGCCCGTGTCGGCCGCTGTCAGCGACGGCACGATGTCGGCAGGATGCTCGCCGCGTGCGAGCGCCTCGAGCGCCGCGGGCGCGTAGAGCGGATTGACGAGCGCCTGCGTCGCCACCGCGCCGACGCCGCTCGTCGCATAAGGGCACAACGCGCCGACCGCAAAGAAACGGCTGGCGACGGCGACGCCGAAGCTGCCGTCGGAATCAAGCGCAACGATGGACCAGGTCATCGCATTCCTTCAGCGGAAAAGCAGCGCCGAGCCGGAAAGCGCCAGCAGCACGCCAACACAGCGGCGAAACATCTCGGGCGCAATGCGATCATGCACCCATTCGCCGACGAGTGTCCCGATGCCCGCCGGCAGGAGCGCAGCCCCGACGAGCATGAAGTCCTCGGCGCGGAACACGCCCGCGGCGAGATAGCCGATCGACCGCACGACCGACAGCGTCAAGAGCGTGGTCGACACGGTGACCCGGAACACGCCCTTCGCGAGCCCCAACGAATCGAAATAAGTCACGTACAAAGGTCCCGCGAGTCCGCCGAACAGCGTCGCGATCAGCGCGCCGCCGATGCCGAGCGGATGCACGACCCAGTCGGGCATCGTGAGCGCACGGCCCAGTAGCCGTTCGCCGAAGAGACTCCACAGCGCATACGCGACCACATAAGCGCCGAGCAGGCGAATCAGCAGTTCCTGGTCGACGTTCTTCACCGCCCACAGGCCGAGCGGAACACCGATGAACGTTCCCGGCACGAAGCGCAATACGGCCTTCCAGGCAATCTCGCGCCAGCCGCGAAACGCCTGGCGCACCGAAGCAGTGAGGCCGAGTAGCGTGATAAGCGGTGCGATCGTCGTCATCGGCATCGTGAATGCGAGCAAAGGCGCGGCGAAGACTCCCGCGCCGAAGCCGGCGACCCCGCGCACGGCATACCCTACCGTCAGCGCGAGAGCGCACCACGCGGTCGCGAGCGGGGAAAGCGGCCAGACCAGCCCCGCAAGAGGATCAGGCATGCGCGCGCGCCGCCGCCGGCTCGCCGTGGGCCGGTCCGACGTACGCGGGTGCGGGCCGCGTGAAGTACGCGTGCAGGATGTGATAGACCATGAGGTAATTCTTCTGCTGAAAGCTGGCGTGTGAAACGCCGGCCAGCACCGAGAACTGCTTGTCCGGATTCGGCAGCCGCTTGAAGAACTCGATCAAGTCGTCGAAGCCCGCGATGCCATCGTACTGTCCGCGCAGCACGATCGTCGGCACCACGATCTTCGCCGGATCGACGACAGGAAGCTTCGAGCACATGTCGATGTAGGTGCCGTTCGGCATCGAGTGGTCGAGCGCGAGGATCGCGTCGGCGAAGGCGTCGACCGTCCGCTGGTCCGCGCAGTCGGGGTGGTCGCGCTGGAAAATCGAGTGCACGAACGCGCGATCGATGGGGCGGCGCTTCGTCGCCAGGAACTGCGGCAGCTTCTTGCGCCGCTCGACGAGAGTGGGCGCGCCTTCGCCGGTCCAGACGAACGCGTCCAGCGCGAGGCGCGAAACCCGGTCGGGATGCCGTTGCGCGAACAGTGCGGCGCGAAGCGCGCCGGACGAGATGCCGTACGTCATGAACGAGCCGGTGCCGCGCGTGCGATGTATGCAATCGGTGGCCGCCGCGAGGTCGTCGGCGCCGTTCCGGATGTCGCAATGGATATCGCGCTTCTTGTCGGAGCGGCCGTAGCCTTCCATGTCGACACACCAGCACACGAAGCCGCGCCGCGCGAACCAGTCCATCACCGACGAATGGGGCCGCCCTGGGACTGTCAGGTCGAACGTCGGTTGCGACGCCATCGACGAGCCGTGAACGAACAGCACCGCTGGCTTGCCTTCCGGCGCCCCGACGTACTTCTCCCACAGGAAGAGCCGCACGTCGCCGTCCGGTGTTTTCTTCGTGGTCCAGTGCTCGACGCCGGTCACGGGCGCGTCGGTCAGGTCGTCTTTCGTCGTCATGGCTTCCTCGATAAAAATAGGTCAGAGACGAATTTCCCGCGCCTCGGTTGAATCTCGATAATCCGGCCGAAATTCGTGTCTGACCCTATTTCTCAGTCGATCTTCGCGCCGGTCTCGCGGACCACCTTCGCCCACAGTTCCTTCTCGGAGCGGAAGAATTGCCCGAACTCGGCGGGGGTCGATCCGACGATCTCGATTCCGGCGGTCGCCATGTATGTCTTCACCTCGGGCGATGCGAGCACCGGAACGAGCTCCCTGTACAACCGGTCGATGATCGGCTGCGGCGTTCCCTTCGGCGCGAGCAGGCCCATCCAGACGTAGGCCTCGAAGCCGGGGACGCCGGACTCCATCACCGTCGGCACATCAGGAAGCTGGGGCGAGCGCTTCGAGCCCGTGACCGCCAGCGCGCGCAGCTTGCCGGCCTTGATGTGCCCGACCATCCCCGCGGTGCCGGGGATGGACACCATCACCTGCCCTCCCAGAAGATCGGTCGTCGCCTGGCCGCTGCCCTTGTACGGGATGTGGTTCATCTTGAGTCCGGTGGAGGACGCGAGGAGCGCCGCGAAGAGATGCTGGCCGCTGCCGTTGCCCGACGACGCGTAGTCGATCTGGCCCGGCCGCTCCTTCACATAAGCCACGAACTCGGCGAACGTCTTCACGGGCAGTGCCGGATTGACCACCAATACGCCCGGCTCGCGGCCGATCAGCGAGATGGGCGCAAAGTCCTCGACCGGGTCGTAGGCGAGCTTCCGGTACAGCGTGGCGCTGATGGCATTAGTCTGCGACGCAAGCAGCAGCGTGTAGCCGTCGGGGGCTGCGCGGGCGACGATCTCGCTGCCGATCGTCGCGCCGGCCCCCGGCTTGTTCTCGATCACGACCTGCTGACCGAGGCGCTTTCCCAATTGCTCGGCGATCACCCGCATGGGGCCGTCGACGGCCCCACCCGGGGAGAACGGGACGATCACCTTGACCGGCCGCGACGGGTACTCCTGTGCCTGCAGCGGGGCTGCCGTCAGCAACAGCACGAGGCATGAACAAAGCGGAAAGACGGCGCGAAGGATATGCAGTGTGTTCATGATCGAATGGGCTATCTTTGTTGTTTACTGAGTTGTTCACTCAGGTGCCTGGCGATGTGGCCGGTGCGTTGGCCGGTAAGCGGGGTCAGGTTCCCGGCGAAGTTGAGCGACCCGGCGAGCGAGCCGCCATCGACACGGGCGCGGACGCTGCGGACGCCGCCGTCGAGGGCGACGAACGTGAAGCCGAGGATGTCGCCTTCGACATACGCGCCGAGCACAGGTTGCACGTTGCCGCGCAGGTCGAGCGTACCGCCGACCCGCTGGAAGCGCTGGACGAGCGAGACCTCTCCGGTAAAGAATCCCGACGCATCGCGCAACGCCCAGCGGCCTTCCACCCGGGCGGGCACGATCCACATAAACGCCTCGCCGTCGCCCACGCGCTGTGTGGTGTCCGGCTCCCACTCGCCCATGTCCCACGCGTGCGAGACGACGCGCGTTCCCGGCTTCATCGCAAGGATTTGCGGCCGCAACTGCTGGTTGAGGTCGGGCAAGAGGTAAAGCGTCAGCACGGTGGCGCGGGTGAAGTCTTCCTTGAAGATGTCGCCCTCGACGATCGTCACTTTGCGGGCGACGCCGGCTCGCTCGGCGTTGCGCCGCGCCAAGGCGGCGAGGTCGTGGTCGTATTCGATGCCGACCGCGTTCGCGCCGAACTTCTGCGCGGCGGCGATCGGCAGCCGGCCGTCGCCGGAACCGAGGTCGTAGACGACATCCGCGCTCGTCGTCTTTGCCATCGTCAGCATACGCTCGACCATCGGCTCGGGCGTCGGCAGCCACATGACGTCCTTGCCCGGCTGCCGGAGCCGCGGCTGGTACAGCGCGTCGCCGTAACGCGGAACATCCTGCGCGCCGAGGGAAGCGGCGAAGGCGATGAGGATGAGGAGGCTCGCCCTGCCGGTCATGACGCGTTCATCGCGCGGTTCATGGCAAATACGCGCCGCCGTTGACGTGGATCGATTGCCCCGTGATGTAGCGCCCGTCCGGGCCGCAGAGCATGCGCACCATCGCCGCGACCTCTTCCGGCCGGCCGAGACGGCCGATCGGCGGAACAGCGGGGCGATGAACGTGCTGACCGGAGTTCGCCGCGGCGCGCATGGTGTCGATCCGGCCCGGGACGACGCAGTTGACGGTGATCCGCTGCGGCGCGAGGTCGAGCGCCATTGCTTTCGTGAATCCGGCGAGTCCTGCCTTGGCGGCGACGACGTGCGCGCGGCCGGCCGCGCCCCGGTGTCCGGTTTCGCCGCCGATGTTGACGATGGAGCCGTCGCCGCTCCGCGCGAGGTGCGGGACGCACGCCTGCGCGCAGAGGAACGCGCCATCGAGAATCACCGCAAGCACGTTTCGCCATTCGGCGAACGACATATCGCCGAACGGCCGCTCCGGCCGGGTCGCGGCGTTGTTGACGAGAATGTCGAGCCGACCGAAGCGTGCAACGGTCGCAGAGACCAGCGCGGCCACCGCATCCGGATTCGTGACGTCCGCGATGTGGCTCGCTCCACGCGAGCCGGTCGCTTCGATCTCGCGGACCGTGTCGTCGACGTCGACGTGGGCGTGCAGCGCGCTGACCATCACATCCGCGCCACCCGACGCGAGCGCACCCGCAATCGCGCGTCCGATGTTGCGCGCACCTCCGGTGACGAGGGCGACCTTGCCGGAGAGCTCGTGCCGCGAGGCGGGACCGTGCGTCGTCACCGGAAGCTCCGATCGCTACAGGCTGAATCCCGTTGCGGGAACGCCGAACAGGAAGCGATGCAGCAGCATTACGACCAAGGCGACCGCGGTCCCGCCGACGACGGCCATCGCGTCGAACTTGGCCTCCGGGACGAAGGCCTTGACCGCGCCGCGCTGAACGGCGGAAACGAGATCGATGACCGCGAAGGCGAGAAAAGCGCCGAACAGCACCGTCCCGCGCAAGTCGCCGTTCGCCAGGAGGTGAACGGTGGCCCAGATGCCGAGCCCGAGCAGCATCGGATGCCTGACGGCGTGCCTCAGGTGGCCGCGCATGTTCGCAGCGGCGAACAGGATGAACGAAAGTGTCATCGCGTACGGCGCGATTGCGCGCGCTGCCGGGAAGGGCGCGAATACGCGAGGGTTGGCATCGGCAATGATGAAGCCGACGATGATCATCGCGAGGCCGATCGCCGATACGAGCGAGAACACGCCCTTGTAGCGGCGCTCGCCCCATTGCGCGGCCGCGGACGCGCGCAGCGCCGGAATCGCCGGGATCAGGTGGACGCCGAGGAAAAAGGCGAGACCGCCCAACAAGAGTCGCATGGGAAAGAGTCGGACTGTTAACGAGCTTCGGCGAATCGGCAAAACCGTGTGAGACCGCAGTATCGCTCAAGTCGCGCTCGTGCGACGGCACACCGGGGAATACGCGCAAACCGGGCCGGCGTGGACGCGGCATTACCGGGTTAGAATCGCACGATTCCCTGCATTTGCCTGGACGACACTCCCATGCCGAAGACTTCCGACCGGATCCGGGCGCGCCTACTCGCGGCCGGCGAGCGCTTTCGCGCCAACGACAACATCGCGGCGTTCATCGAGCCCGGCGAGATCGAAGCGCTGACCGAGGAGGTCGCGGCGCAGGTGGATTCGCTGCTGCAGAGCCTCGTGATCGACACGCAGAACGACCACAACACGCGCGAAACGGGCGAGCGCGTCGCGCGGATGTACCTCAAGGAGATCTTCGCCGGCCGATACGAGCCGTCGCCCGACCTGACGGCGTTTCCAAACGTCACGTCGTACGACGAGCTCTATCTCGTCGGCCCGATCACGATCCGGTCGACGTGCGCGCACCACCTGCAGAACATTCGCGGCAATTGCTGGATCGGCATCTATCCCGGCAAGAACGTCCTCGGCCTGTCGAAGTTCTACCGCCTGTCCGAGTGGATCACCGCGCGGCCGCAGATCCAGGAGGAGATGACGATCCAGATCGCCGACCTCGTGGAGCAGGAGACTTCCGCCGAAGGCGTGGCGGTCGTCGTGAAGGCGGAGCACATGTGCGTCACGCATCGCGGCGTCCGCGAGCACGCGTCCGATATGACGACGTCGGTGCTGCGCGGATCGCTGCGCGAGAACTCGGACACGCGGGCGGAGTTCTTCCGGCTGCTGCAGGGCATGAAGGGCTTCAACAACTAGCCGCTTCGTTTGCAGCGCGCTGGCCGGGCTGCGGGTGGCGCAAGCCTGCGGGCTTCGTAACTCAGGCGCCCGCAGTCTTGCGCCACCCGCATCCACCGGCAACGTCTACGGACTTGAGCAGCTGATTCGCGTCGGACTACGCTGCGGAGTCCGCTGCGGAGTCGGCAGGATACGAAGGGGGAGCGAAGGGGACCGCGCTGCGGGCGCCTGGGGTAAGAAGCCCGCAGGGCACGCCCCTTCGCTCCCCATCGACGTCGTTCGGTCCTATGGATTGGCGGGCCGCCGGGCCGCGAGACGCCGATACAACGGAGGCCCGATCAGCACGAGGACGGTGATCGCGAACACCGTCGCGGAAATCGGGTGCGAGACGAAGATCATGAGATCGCCCTGGCTGATCGCGAGCGCGCGGCGGAATTGTTGCTCCGCGAGCGGTCCCAGGATCATGCCCACGAGCACCGGCGCCACGGGAATATCGAAGCGACGCATCAGGAAGCCGATCACGCCGATAACATAGAGCAGCGCGAGATCGAACCACGAGTTGCGCAGCCCGTATGCGCCCAGCGTGGCGAAGATCAGGATGCCTGCGTACAGCAGCGGGCGCGGGATCTCGAGCAGCTTGACCCAGATGCCGATCAGCGGAAGGTTGAGGATCAGCAGGATCACGTTGCCGACGTACATGCTCGCGATGAGCCCCCAGATCAACTGCGGCTGCGTCTCGAACAGGAGCGGTCCCGGCTGCAATCCCCATTGCTGAAAGGCCGCGAGGATGATGGCCGCGGTGGCCGTTGTTGGCAGGCCGAGCGTCAGCAGCGGCACGAGGGTGCCCGTGGCCGACGCGTTGTTGGCGGCTTCCGGTCCGGCGACGCCCTCGATGGCGCCTTTGCCGAATTCGCCCGAGTTCTTCGAGAGCTTCTTTTCGATTGCGTACGACAAGAACGTCGGAATCTCGGCGCCGCCCGCGGGAATCGTGCCGAACGGAAAGCCGAGCGCGGTGCCCCGCAGCCACGGCTTCCACGAGCGCTTCCAGTCGGACGCGCTCATCCAGATCGATCCCTTCATCGTCTCGAGCTTGTCTTCCTCGCGATTGAGGTACGTCGCGATGTAAAGCGTTTCGCCGACGGCGAAGAGGCCGACGGCAACGACCACGACGTCGATGCCGTCGAGAAGCTCCGGAATGCCGAGCGTGAAGCGCGCTTGTCCCGTCTGGCTGTCGAGTCCGATGAGCCCGATCGCAAGCCCGAAAAAAAGGCTTGCGAGCCCGCGCGCCGCGGACGCCCCGAGCACGGCGGACACCGTGGTGAAGGCCAGCACCATGACCGCGAAGTATTCGGCCGGGCCGAACTTGAGCGCGAAGTCGACGACGATCGGCGCCATCACGGTGAGCAGGATCGTCGCGATCGTTCCGGCGACGAATGAGCCGATCGCCGACGTCGCGAGCGCCGGACCGGCACGGCCGCGCTTGGCCATCTCGTTGCCTTCGAGCGCGGTGACGATCGTCGCCGACTCGCCCGGCGTGTTGAGCAGGATCGACGTCGTCGAGCCGCCGTACATCGCGCCGTAGTAGATGCCCGCGAACATGATGAGCGCGCCGGTGGGGTCGAGTCCGGCAGTGGCAGGCAGCAGGAGGGCGATGGTCAGCGCCGGTCCGACGCCTGGCAGCACGCCGATCGCCGTGCCGAGCGTAACGCCCAGGAAGCCCCACATCAGATTCTTCAACGTCAGCGCGACGGCGAAGCCCGACATTAGAGCGCTGAAGGTATCCATCGCTAGCCCCCGAATGGACCCTTGGGTAAGCTCAACCCGAGCGCCAGCGTGAAGATCAGGAACACCACGATGGCGAGAACGATGGCGATGATGATGTCCCGCGCGATCCGCTTGCTGCCGAACCCGCGCGCGACGAGCACGAAAAGCAGCGTCGAAGCGATGATGAAGCCCGCCCAGCCGATGATCGCCATGTGCAGCAGCACGCCCGCGGTGATGATGACGAACGCCGGCCAGTCCGGCCTTTCGTGTGCCTCATCGAGCGGGACGTTGCGCCAGCCGCCGGCCACCGCCTGCCACGCGAGCACGGCGCCGAAGAGCGTCAGACCGCAGCCGATGAGGTAGGGAAAAAGACGCGGCCCGATCTGCGCCGCGCCTTGCGTCTCGGCGATCGTCCTCGTCTCCCACAGGAGGAACGTCCCGAGCGCGATCAGCCCGAGCGAGATCAGGAGCTCGCCCTTGTTCAACGGCGGCGCGGTCATCGCCGTGCAGCTACTTCTTCAAGCCAAGGCCGGCCAGGATCTTGTCGATCCGTTGCGTGTCGGCGTCGAGGAACGCCTTGAACGCGTCGCCGGCGACGTACATGTCGCTCCAGTCGTTGCGCTTCAGCGTGTCCTGCCACGAGGCGGACTTCACGGCCTTGCCGATGACGTCGATCAGGTCCTTCTTCTGCGCGTCGCTGATCCCGGGCGCGCCGAAGACACCACGCCAGTTCACGAGCTCGACGTCGATGCCCTGCTCCTTGAGCGTCGGAATGTCGATGCCGGGGACACGCTTGTCGGAGGAAATCGCCAGTGCGCGCAGCTTGCCCGACTTGATCTGGGCGGCGAATTCGCCGAAGCCGCTGATGCCCGCCGCGACATGCCCGCCCATGATTGCCGCTTGCGCTTCTCCGCCGCCGGCGTAAGCGATGTAGTTCACCTTCGACGGGTCGACGCCTGCAGCCTGCGCGATCATCCCGGCAAGGATGTGGTCGGTGCCGCCGGCGGATCCGCCGCCCCACGCGACGCTGCCCGGATTGGCCTTGAACTGGGCGACCAGCTCTTTGAGCGACTGGATCTTCGAGTTGCCGGGAACGACGACGACCTCGTACTCGCCGGTGAGGCGCGCCAGCGGTGTCACCTGCGACAGGTTCACCGGCGACTTGTTCGAGATGATCGCGCCGACCATCACCATGCCGCCCATCATCACGGTGTTGCCGTCGCCTTTGCTGGAGCTCACGAACTGCGCGAGGCCGATCGTGCCGCCAGCCCCGCCTTTGTTGTCGACGGTGATCTTCTTGACGGTGCCCTCGCTTTGCAACGCCGCCTGCAGCGCGCGTCCGGTCTGGTCCCAACCGCCGCCAGGCGCCGCCGGCACGAGGATCTTGAGACTGTCGACGGCGAGCGCATCGCCGCAGGCGATGAAGCAGAAGCCGACGGCGCCGTAGGCAAGCGCGCGGCGTGCGGTCGAGACGATGTGGTCAAGCACGGTCATGACAACCTCCAAGGGCGACAGTGGGAAGCGTGAGAGCCGGGAAGTGGGGGCGGTGCAGAGTGGGAAGTCTCGAGCGGCACGTCGGACCGGCCTTCTCGCCGGGCCGCGTGTGCTGCATGTTACCCCTTCGGCGCCCGCGTGGCCGAGGAAAGCTGCCCTCCCAACCTGCTAGAATTCGTCGGTCTTTTCATGTCAGGCGAACCGGTTCGCCGATAAATCCCATGCGAGTGTTCAACTTCAGCGCCGGCCCCGCGGCGCTGCCCGAGAGTGTACTTGCGCAGGCCGCCGCCGAGATGCTGGACTGGCACGGCACCGGCATGTCCGTGATGGAAATGAGCCATCGCGGCAAGGCGTACATGGGCATCCAGGCGAAGGCGGAGGAGAACCTCCGCACCCTGCTCGCGATTCCCGACGACTACAGCCTGCTCTTCCTGCAAGGCGGCGCGATCGCGGAGAACGCCATCGTGCCGATGAACCTGCTGGGCGGCAGAACCGTCGCCGACTACGTCAACACCGGCGAGTGGTCGAAGAAATCGATCAAGGAGGCCCGTAAATATTGCCAGGTGAGGATCGTCGCCTCGTCCGAGGACACGAACTACACCAGCATCCCCGCGGTCGACACGTGGCAGCTCGATCGCAACGCCGCCTACGTGCACATCTGCACCAACGAGACGATCGGGGGCATCGAATACCACTGGACGCCCGAGACGGACGACGTGCCGCTCGTCGCCGACATGTCGTCGCACATCCTGTCCAAGGTGATCGACGTCTCGAAATTCGGCGTGATCTACGCCGGTGCGCAAAAGAATGCGGGCACGGCCGGATTGACCCTCGTCATCGTCCGCAACGACCTCCTCGATCGGGCGCTCTCGATCACGCCGTCGGCGTTTCACTGGCAGGAGCAGGCTGCCGGCGACTCGATGGTCAACACGCCGCCGACGTGGTCGATCTACATCGCGGGTCTCGTGTTCGAGTGGCTCCTCGCGCAGGGGGGTGTGCCAGCGCTCGAGAAGAGGAACATCGCCAAGGCAGCGCTGCTCTACGACTATCTCGACACCACGCAGTTCTATCGTGCGCCGGCCCGCAAGATCGACCGGTCGCGGATGAACGTGTGCTTTCACCTGTACGACGAGTCGCTCGACTCGGCGTTTCTGCTGGGCGCGAAGGAAGCCGGCATGGAGCAGCTCAAGGGCCATCGGGCCGTCGGCGGGATGCGCGCATCGATCTACAACGCGATGCCTTTCGAAGGGGTGCGCACGCTCGTCGCGTACATGAAGCAGTTCGAGCAGCAGTACGGCTGATGACCGGCCGGCTGCAGGTCCTGGTCCTGAACAACATCGCCGGCGAAGGCCTCGAGCGCCTCCCCGGGGCGCGCTATCTCGTCGGGAAGTCGGTCGAGCGGCCGGATGTCATTCTCGTGCGTTCACACGACATGCACACGATGGACATCCCGCGCAGCGTGCTGGCAATCGGGCGCGCCGGCTCGGGAACGAACAACATCCCGGTGGCGGAGATGTCGAAGCGCGGCGTGCCGGTGTTCAATGCGCCGGGCGCCAACGCCAATGCAGTCAAGGAGCTCGTGCTGGCGGCGCTGCTGCTCGCCGCGCGCAACGTCGTGCCCGCGCTCGCCTTCGTGTCGCGGCTCGATCCGGGCGCGGGCGATCTCGATCGTCAGGTCGAGGACGGCAAGAAGGCGTTCGCCGGTGTCGAGCTGCCTCGCCGCACGCTTGGCATCCTCGGCCTCGGCGCGATCGGCAGCCTGGTCGCCGATACCGCAATCAAGCTCCGAATGAACGTCGTCGGCTTCGATCCGGAGATCACCGTCGACGCCGCATGGCGGCTGCCGTCGAGCGTCCACAAGGCGCACAGCGTCGAGGAGCTCCTGAAGCGCGCCGATTTCGTGACGCTGCACGTGCCGCTCCTGCCGGTGACGCGGCACATGATCGATGCCACGCGGCTTGCGGCGATGAAGCCCGGCGCGGTCCTGCTCAACTTCGCGCGCGACGCGCTCGTCGACGACGAGGCGGTCAAAGCGGCACTGCGTCACGGCCAGCTCAAGTACTATGTGTGCGACTTCCCGAGCGCTGCGCTCAAGTCCGAGCCCGGCGTCGTCGCGCTGCCGCATCTCGGCGCGTCCACCGAGGAGGCGGAGGTCAATTCGGCGGTGATGGTGGTCGATGAGGTGCGCGCGTTCCTCGAGAACGGCGCGATCGCGAACGCCGTCAACTTTCCGAACGTCGACATGACGCGCGAGTCGCCGTATCGCGTCGCCATCGCCAACTCGAACGTCCCCAACATGCTGGGGCAGATCTCGCTCGCGATGGGGCACGGCGGCCTCAACATTCACAACATGGTGAACAAGTCGCGCGGCGAGATGGCGTACACGCTGGTGGACGTCGACAGCCCCGTGCCCGATGCAGCCGTCGCGGCCATCCGCGCGATCGAAGGCGTGCTGTCGGTGCGCGCGATACCGAGCGAGGGATAGCGCGCGGTCCGGCGACACCGCGACACCGGGATCGCGAACCCGTCGCGCGCGAGGTACGTGCGCAGCATGTCGAGCAGCTCGACGTCGTCGTCGACCAAGCAGTATCTTCGCTTGACTCACGTCTCTCCTCGACGGCCCGGCGCGATCATAGCCACCCGGCGATGCAACCCACAACCCGCCCGCCGGGGATTTGCATACCTTTACAATGCGCGCAACGGACTCGCCACGGGGAAGCTTGCCATGATTCGCTTGTTCACCGCCGTCGCGGTCGCGCTGTTCATGCTGGGCGGGCCCGCTGTCGGGCCGGCGTGCGCGCAGGGCGAGCGCCTGACCCGCATCATTGTCGCCTTCCCGGCGGGCGGTCCGGTGGACTTCGTCGCGCGCTCGATTGCCGAGCCACTCGGCACGCACCTCGGTACACGCGTGATCGTGGACAACAAGCCCGGCGGCAACGGGGCCATAGCGGCCGACGCCGTCGCCCGGTCAACGCCCGACGGCACGACGCTGTGGCTCACGAGCGTCGGCGCCGTCGCCGTCAATCCGGTGCTGTACGACAAGCTCCCGTACGACGTGCGGCGCGACTTCGCTCCGGTATCGCTCGTCGTCAGCAACGATGAGCTCCTCGTCGTCAACGTCAACGATCCCGCGAGCACCGTGCCGGAATTCATCGCCAACGCGAAGAAGCGCGCGCAGCCGACGCCGGTCGCCTCGACGGGCATCGGCAGCATTCCTCATCTCGCGGGAGAGCAGCTCGCGGACGCGACGAAGGCGAACCTGCTGCACGTTCCGTACAAGGGCGCGGCGCCCGCGATCACCGACGTCATGGGCGGCCAGGTCGCAGCGTTCTTTGGCGATATCCCGGGTCTCATCACGCAGGTGAAAGGCGGGAAGCTGAAGGCGATCGGCCTCGCCGCCCCCAAGCGGCATCCCGCTCTGCCCGATGTGCCGACGTTCGCGGAGCAAGGCATCGCGGGTGTCGACTCGAACAACTGGTACGCGATTTACGTCCCCGCGAAGACGCCCCCGGAAACCGTCGCGGCGCTGAATCGCGCGGTGCGGGCGGTGCTCGCGACACCTGCCGTCAGCGAAAGGCTCGCTGCGAGCGGCGCCGTGCCGATGGCATCGACGCCCGAGGAGCTTGCTGCTCTGGTGCGCCAGGACACCGAGAAGTGGGGCAAGCTGATCCGCGACAAGAAGATCACCGCACAATAGGCCCATGGTGCAAACAGGCTTCGCCGCCTCCTGCATCGTTCGAACCCTGCGCCGTCGCGTACATCGGAGGTCGCTGCCGTGACATCGTCGTCTCGCATCCCGCTCGTCCAGCCCGGCACGCGTCCGGAGCTCGCCCAAGTCGAGCGTTCCATCGCGATGGAGCGCGGCGGCATCTCGCCTTTGTACCAGGCGCTTCTCAACAGCGCACCGATCGCCTCGGGGTGGGAGAAGTTCCTGACTGCGGTGCGGAAGCACACGACCGTTCCACCTGCGCTTCGCGAGCTCGTCATTCTGAGGATCGCCGTGCTGAATCGCGCGGCGTTCGAGTTCGAAGAGCACGTGTCGCCCGCGAGGGCGGCGGGCGTCTCGCTCGCGAAAATCGAAGCCGTGAAGCGCTGGCGCATGGACTCTTTGCAAGCGCACGCGGCGTCCGACGATCCCTTTACCGACGACGATCGGCTGGCGCTCGAGCTCGCCGACGCAATGACGCGCGACATCGAGGTTCCCGAGGCGCTGATGGACCGCGTCGCCGCGCGCTTCGACGCGCGTGGCGTGCTGGAGATCGTGGCGACCGTCGCCGCCTACAACATGGTGTCGCGCGTTCTGGTAGCGCTGCGCATTCAGCATGAAGCAGCGTCGCCGTCGCCGGGAGCGGACGCATGAGGTCGGCGCTGCTTGACCGCAAGCGGACGGTGTTCGTTTGGAGCGGTGCATGAGCGCGGAAGGTGTCGCGATCGGCGCGTCTGCACTCGTCACCCCGATGCAGAAGGCGCGCATCCTCGCCGAGGCGCTGCCGTTCATCCGAGCCTTTCACGCGTCGACGCTGATCATCCGCTTCGGCGGCGGCGCGATGGCCGATCCCGCGCTCAGGGAAGGCTTCGCGCGTGATGTGGCACTGCTGCGTCTCGTCGGGATGAATCCGGTCATCGTGCACGGCGGCGGCTGGCGGATCGACGACCTCCTGCGGACGATGGGCCTCGAAAATCGCAAGCAGTCGGGCATTCGCGTGACCGACGAGGCGACGCTCAACGTGATCGAGATGGTGCTGGGCGAGATCAACCAGGAGCTCGTCGGACTCATCACCCGATTCGGCGCCAAGGCGGTGGGACTGAGCGGGCAGGATGGCCGTTTCATCCACGCGCGGAAGCTCATGCTGTCGCCCGGCCAGGCGGGCGGCGGCATGGCGCCGGACTTCGGCCTCGTCGGCGAGGTGGAGAGCATTGATCCCGACGTCGTGCACTTGCTGATGTCGCGCGGCTTCATTCCCGTGATCATGCCTATCGGCGTGGGCTCCGACGGCACGGCGTATCACATCAACTCCGACTCTTTTGCCGGCGAGCTTGCCCGTACGCTGCACGCCGAGAAGCTGATCCTGATGACCAACGTGCCCGGCATCCATGACCACGACGGCAGGCTCGCTTTCGTGCTGACGGCGAGGGAGGCCGAAGCGCTGCTGCGCGACGGCGTCGTCGCCGCCGAGTTGCGGCCGCGCGTCGAAGCGGCGCTGTCGGCCGTACGCGAAGGCGTGCGTTCGGTGCACATCATCGACGGCGGCGTGCCGAGCGCGCTTTTGCTCGAGGTGCTCACCAACTCGGGCATCGGGACCGCGGTGCGCTCCGACGCCGGCCCGCACTTCCTCGACGACAGCCGCAGCTACTTCGCCAGCGCCGGCGACGAATGAGTAACCGTGTCTGGAGTCAAGCGCGATGAGTTCCGTCGCTCCAGCGCGTTTGGGTGCGGACCATGGCGTTGAGGATGGTCAGGAGCTTGCGCATGCAAGCGACCAACGCCACCTTGGGCAGCTTGCCCGCGGCGAGCAGATGTTGGTAATGCGCCTTGATGATGGGGTTATGGATGGTGGCGGTCAAAGTGGCCATGTAGAGCGTGCGGCGCACCTGGAAGCGGCCACCGGCGATGCGACGCCTGCCGTGAGCGATACCGGAATCGTTGGCGATGGGCGCCACACCGACCAAAGCGCTGATCTCGCGGCGAGTCAGCCGGCCGAGTTCGGGCAAGGCGGCGATCAAGGTAGCGCTGGCGATAGGGCCGATGCCACGGGCGGAACGCAGCAGCGCATGGAGAGGGGCGAAGTGCTCCTGGACATGAGCTTGCATCTGCGCGTCGATGTCTTCGAGCTGGGCACGGATCGCGGCGATCAAGGCGTCGATGCTGGGTCTCCGACACCCCAGCGAGGGGGCAAGCTGCACGGACCGTCTGACCACCTCAGCGGCGCCCAAACTTTACCGCGCTGATCATGGCTGAACATACAAGCGAGGCGGGCGAGCGTCAGCGAGCCAAGGCTAAGGAGGACGTCCTCGCGAGCAGGGCGAAGCCCAGGCCCGAAGGGCGCGTCTGCGAGCGAGGATGGCGGCCGACGGGCGGACCTGCGGAGTTTTGTAACAATGTGACCGAGGCCGCGCGTCGCCGAGCGATTGAGGCGGCCGACAACGGTAGTGTCGAGTCTGCTCAGGCGGTGCGGAGGCCGCGATGAGCGGCAGTTCGATCGAGATCAGCGAAGAGCGGGGAATACGCTACCTCCACTTCGGCTCCCACTGGATCCAGGGCGCAATGCGCGTCTCGCGCCCGTGGGCGCTCGAGCTCGAATATACGCGCGACATGATGATCACGTTGCTGCTGCGCCCGGGCGCGGGGCGGCCGCGGCACGTGCTGATGATCGGATTGGGCGCTGCGTCGTTGCCGAAGTTTCTGTACCGCCATCGTCCGCACGCGCGGCTGACCGTGATCGAAATAGACCCGGCGGTCGTCCGCGCCGCGGAACAGTACTTCGAGCTGCCGATCGACCCACGGCGGCTCGCGATCGAGATCGCCGACGGCCACGAGTACGTGACTTCGACGCGCCGCCGCTTCGATCTCATCATCGTCGACGGGTTCGACGCCAAGTGCAACGTCGGAATGCTCGACACGCCGCCGTTCTACGCGGCTTGCCGCGGGCGACTGAGCGACGAAGGGCTGTTCGTCACCAACTTCCTCAGTCGGCGGCGCGGCCTGGCGGCGGGCGTGAAGCGAATGGATGCCGCGTTCGACGAGAGGACGTGCGTTCTGCCGGAATGCTCGACCGGCAACGTCATCGCCCTAGCCGCGGCGGGCAAGCCCGTCGACGTCTCGCTCCCCGAGATGAAAGCCCAAGCGCTGGCGCTCAAACGCGACACCGGGCTGAATCTGTCGCCTACGGTCGCGAGGCTCGCGAAGCTGCAGGCCGGGATCTCCGAGCGCTTCACGCTGTAGGACCCTGTCGCATAACCGCGCGCACGCGATGGTTCGCGCCAGGCTTTCGCTTTGGGCGCAGCGCTTCCGATCGATCAGACCGGTTCCGGCTCTTCCGCCAGGCCGCGTTGGGCGAGCAGCGGCTCGACGCGGGGATCGCGCCCGCGGAACGACCGATACGCTTCCGCGGGCGGGAGCGTGCCGCCCGACGAATAGATGAAGCGCTTGACGCGCTCGGCGACCGCGCGATCGAAAGGACTGCCGGCTTCGACGAACGCATCGTAGCCGTCCGCGTCGAGCACTTCGGCCCATATGTAGACGTAATAGCCTGCTGCGTATCCGGAGCTCGCGAACAGGTGGCCGAAGTGCGGCAGCCGATGACGTGGCAGTATCTCGCGGGGCATCCCGATTCGCTGCAACTCCTTGCGCTCGAATTCGGTGATGTCCACGCCCGAGGGGTCCGGCTGCGCGTGGATTGCCATGTCGAGCAGCGCGCTCGCCGTGTATTCGACCGTCTCGAAGCCCTGGTTGAAGCGCCGCGCCGCCTTCACCCGCTGGATCAGATCCTCGGGAATCGGCTTGCCTGTTTCGTGATGCACCGCATGGCGGCGCAGTACCTCGGGCTCGAATGCCCAGTGCTCGAAGAGCTGCGAAGGCAGTTCGACGAAATCCCGGAGCACATTAGTGCCCGACAGTCGCTCATACGTCACCTGCGACAGGAGCCCATGCAAGCCGTGGCCGAACTCGTGGAAGAGCGTGCGCACGTCGTCGGCCGACAGAAGCGCCGGCGTGCCGGCGCCGCCCTTCGCAAAATTGTTGTTGTTGACGATGATGGGCAATGTCTCGCCGTCGCGGCGCGACTGCCAGCGGAACGCGCTCATCCACGCGCCGCCGCGCTTGTTCGGGCGCGCGTAGTTGTCGCTCAGGAAAACGCCGACCAGCTTGTCGTCGGCGCCTCGCACTTCGAACACCGCGACGTCCGGGTGATACGCGCGGACATCGGGGCGCGCGACGAACGAGAGCCCGAAGAGCCGGTGCGCCGAGTCGAACATGGCCGCGCGCATCCGCTCGAGCGAGAAATACGGCTTCAGCTCCTCGTCGTCGAGGTGATAGCGCTCCTTGCGCACCTTCTCCGCGTAGTACCGCCAATCCCACGGCTCGATCGGATGCGTCGCTCCCTGCGCCTGCGCGTGCACGGCCAGCGCATCACGCTCAGCCGCTGCCCGCGCCTTGGCGGGCTCCCACACCTGGGACAGCAAGTGCGCCACGGCCTCCGGCGTGCCCGCCATCCGGTCTTCGAGCGCGTATTGCGCGTAGTTGTCGTAGCCGTGCAGGCGCGCCTGCTCGTTGCGAAGCGCCAGGATCTCGCGGGCAAGCGGACGGTTGTCACGGGCGCCGTCGTGCTCGCCGCGTGTCATCCACGCGGTGTACGCCTGCTCGCGCAGGTCGCGCCGCTCCGAGAACGTGAGAAACGGCACGATCAGCGAGCGCGACAGCGTGATGGTCCCAGGCGTATCGGCGCCGCGTTCTTGCGCCGCCGCGCGCGCTGCCGCGCGCACGTCGTCGGGAAGGCCGGCAAAGTCGCGCTCGTCGGAGAGTGGCAGACGGTACTCGGCTTCATCGCCGAGGACGTTCTGCATGAATCGTGTCTGGAGCACGGCGAGGCGCTCGACTATTGCCGCATAGCGGGCCTTCGCGGCCTGCGAGAGCCGCGCGCCTGCGCGGACAAAGTCGAGATGGACGCGCTCGGTGAGGCGCCGCTCCTCGCCGTGCGCGGGCTGCTCGTCGCGCCGCGCGTGCACCGCTTCGATGCGCGCAAAGAGGTTCGCGTCCAACGCGGTTGCGCTGTGGTGCGCCGCGAGCTGCGGCGAAATATCGCGCTCGATTGCCTGCAGATCGGGGGAAGTCTCCGAAGCCGTCAGGTTGAAGAACAGCCGCTCGATTCGATGCAGGCCTTCGCCGCAGCGATCGAGCGCGGCGATCGTGTTGTCGAACGTCGGCGCGTCGGGGTTGGCCGCGATCGCGTTGACCTCGGCGCGGTGCGCGTGCATCGCGTGCAAAAAGGCGGGAAGGTAGTGCTCGGCGTCGACCTTGTCGAAAGGCGGCAACCCGTATGGGGTTTGCCAGGGCTGCAGCAGGGGATTGGCGGAATCGGCCATGGTTCGTTAATGCGAAGGCAAAGGATTCGCATTATCGCCCGGCGGCCGCGTCGCGGACAAGCCGCGTCGAGTCGAAACTGGGCGAGAGTGCCATGCGCCCCCCGACTCGGTACACTGCCTGCGCGGCGTGACATTGGAAGCGCCGGCCGGAGGAGCAATGTTCGCAAAATGGGCGATCGTCGTCGTCGTCGTCGTCGCACTGGGCATCGCATTGTGGGGGAGCGACAAGATCACGTACGAGGGCGAGCGCACGGTCTACACCGTGCGCTGCGAGCAAGGCGATTGGGAAGGGCTCGCATGCAAGGGCAAGATGGTTGCCGGCGACCGTTATCGCTTTCGGGCGAGCGTCAGCAAGCAGGAGGTGCTGTACTGGGTCGTCGGCTCGTCGCAGCCTTCCGGCAAGTTCAACAAATGCAAAGTCAAGGATCGCGGCAACTGGGAATGCGACGAAGCCGCCGCGCAGCCCGCCACGATCACCAAAGTGATGGTCAACGGCCGCCCGAAGCGGGAGGACGGATACAACAGCATCCCGTTCAAGGCCGTTCCGAAGTGGGTCTGGTGGGTGCTCGACGCGGGAGTTCACATCTACACCAAGGCGGGCTACTAGAGTGGACTGTAACGCGGGCCAGAAGCGAATCGCGTGACCGCTTTCACCCGGAGTGCTGCGGCACGGGTGCGAAAGCGAACGCTTGCCGTGCGCCGACTGCGCCTTGCAACCGGCGTGGTCCTCTATGCGTACCTCATCACGCACTTCGCGAATCACGCCCTCGGCAACATCTCGCTCGCGGCCATGGAGGAGGGCCTCGAGTATCACGTCATGCTTTGGCAAAGCCTGCCCGGGACGCTGCTCCTGTACTCGGCGCTCGCGATCCACGCAGCGCTTGGATTGTGGGCGCTTTACGAGCGCCGCCACTTTCGCTGGCGCGTGATCGAAGGCTTACAGCTCGTCACCGGCCTGTCCATCCCCTTGCTGCTCACGGCGCACGTCGTCGGCCAGCGCGTGGCCCTCGACGTTTTTGGCGTCGAGCGTGGGTATGCGCAGGCGCTGCATTTGTTCTGGGTGTCTTCACCGGGGCGTGGCATGCTGCAGGTCGTCGCGCTGGTCGTCGCCTGGGTCCACGGCTCCATCGGGATCTACTTCTGGCTGCGCTTGAAACCGTTCTTCCGGCGCGGTGCGCCGTATTTGCTGACCGCCGCCGTCCTGTTGCCGACGCTCGCATTGCTGGGTTACTACCAGTCGGGGCGAACGGTCGCGGCATTGAGCGCGCTTCCCGAGTGGAGCGAGGCGCATCTATCGCCGGGTCAGACCGGCACTCGCGAGCAGCTCGACCGGCTCGCCGAGATCCGCGACTACACGCTCATTGCGTGGTCGGCATCGATCGTGCTCGTGTTCACGGCGCGCGGCGGGCGGGCGTTGAACGAGCGCCGCCGAGGGCTGATCCGGATCACTTACCCGGACGGCAAGACGATTCGCGTCCCTCGGGGGCTTTCGGTGCTCGAATCGAGCTGGCGGTTCAACATTCCGCATGCGAGCGTGTGTGGAGGGCGCGGCCGCTGCTCGACGTGCCGCATCCGCATCATAGGTGACCGCTCGGCGTTGCCGCCGCCGTCACCCGGCGAGCGGGCGGTGCTCGAGCGGGCGGGATTCGCGCCGGATTCGCCCGTTCGCCTCGCGTGCCAGCTGCGTCCCCAATCCGATCTCGCGATCGTGCCCTTGCTGCCTGCGAATGCGGACATGTCGCAGGCGCGCGCGACGATGCGAGCGCAGGGCATGGAACGACACGTGGTGAGCATGTTCGTCGACATGCGCGGCTCGACGCGGCTCGCCGAACGGCGGATGCCTTACGACATCGTGTTCATCATCAATCGCTTCGTCGAAGCGGTATCACAGGCGGTGATCGAGGCGGGCGGCGCGCCGAACCAGTTCCTGGGCGACGGCGTTCTGGCGCTGTTCGGCGTGGCGACCGACGCTGCGACGGCGAGCCGGCAAGCGATCCGCGCCGCGGCGGTACTCGCGCGCAACGTCGATCGGTTCAACCAAGTGTTCAAGGAAAACCTGGGCGAGCCGGTGCAATTCGGCATCGGCATCCACGGCGGCGAGGTGATCCTCGGGGACATCGGCTACAGCGATCATCGGGTCTTCACCGCGATCGGCGACGCCGTCAACGTCACCGCGCGGCTGCAGGAGCAGACGAAAATCCTGAAGTGCGAGGTCGTGCTGTCGGACGACGTATGCCGGAGGGCGGGCCTGGCGCTGGATTCATTGCCGGCGAAGGAGATCGCCTTGCGTGGGCGCGAGGAGCCCATGCGCGTGCGGATCGTGTCGCGGGCGGCGATACTGGAGGGGATGGTCGACGCGGCAGATGCGCAGGCGGTCAGTGCGACCGTGGCGACGTAATGCGCTTGTGGCGTTGCTCGTCGGGCCGTGATGTGAGGCGGAAAGCCGCGGCGGCATGTCAGTGCCGACCCGCGGCGATGCGGTCCACCATGGCACGAATCGTCGCAATCTGCGCGCCGTTCTTGTTGGCGTAATCGGCGCCCGTATAACCCCACCAGTCCCAGCAACCGAAGACATTCTCCGGCGAGGGTGCCGCCTGGGGAAACAGCACGACGATCCGGTTGGTATCCGCGGTTTCGACGTAGCCCGCATGGCGCACGAACCTCGTCCCGTAGTGGAGCGCCGATCCCTGAAGGGGCGTGTAGCTTTGCGCTTGTTTGCAGCCGTGCAGAGCGATGTGCAGGCGGCACCGCTCGCCACGCGCACAGGCGGCAGGAACATAGAGCCACGCCGTCGCATCCATGCCCGTTACGCCGAACGGTGCGACTCGACGTACATAGTGCGCCTGGTCGAACTGGACGAATCGACCGTTGCCGGTGCCTCGTCGCGGCGGATTCAGACCGCCGTAGATCCAGCTTAGCGCGGCGTGGGCACCGTCAAAGCCGCACTTGCCGATGTAGGGCGTTTCGCTCACCGAGCAGGGCGCCCCGTAGTTCCGCGTTGGCATGGTGTGAGCGGCGTTGGCCTGCACGGTCTTCTTGATGTTGCCTGCGGGCACGGAAAAGCGCTTGTAATACTCCTCGACCTGCGCGGCAATGACGCCGGGAACGGTCGAGTCCTTCCCTCCGGTAAAGATGAACACCCGGTGATTCGTGAGATAGGTTGGGGGATCGATGCTGCCGTCGCGGGCCAGCGCGCGGGTGATGCTCTCGAGGTGCGGGACGTCAGCACTGACCGATGAAACATTGCACGTTGGAAATGGCGTGTTGAGCGAGCAGGAGCATTGGGTGGTCGCGCGGATCACGTCATGTTGGCCACAAAAGTAAGGACCCCCGGCGATGACACCCACACCTTTCACGATTGCCGAATGGGCAACCTCGAATTGCACCGCCATGAACGCGCCGGACGATAACCCCGACACCGACGTTTCGGCCAGGTCGACGTTGAGCGCAGGCAGTTCGCGACCCGAGCAAGAGATCGAGAATGCAAGGGCCAGCAGCGCGATCCGGCTGTAGCGTCTTTGGGAAATGAAACAGCAGATCAAGTGTCGCCGCTCCCAGATTCCGGCAAAAGGGTCGGGCTGCGGGCCTTCACATCATTCTGGCATCGCGCCCAGTATTGCCGCGCTCGCGGACGTCCCGATCCGGTTCGCGCCTGCGTCGAGCATCGACAGCACATCGCCAAGAGTGCGAATCCCGCCCGACGCCTTGACGCCCACGCTCGGGCCCACCACCGCCCGCATCAGGCGCACATCGGCGGCGGTGGCGCCGCCGGCCGGATGAAATCCCGTCGACGTCTTGACGAACGCGGCGCCCGCGTCGACGGCGAGACGGCAGGCGAGCGTCTTCTCTTCCTCCGTCAGCACGGTGGCTTCGAGAATCACCTTGACGGGAATGCCGGGCACGGCGCGGACGACGGCTTCGATGTCCGCCGCCACCCATGCCGCGCGGCCGCTCCGGAGCGCGCCCACGTTCTGCACCATGTCGATCTCGCGCGCGCCGTCGGCCGCGGCGAGCGAGGCTGCATTGGCCTTGACGTCGGGGCGATCGACACCATGCGGAAATCCAACGACGCTCGCGACCTTCGCGCCCGAGCCCGCCAGCGCGCGAGCAGCGAGCGACACCCAGCACGGCTGGACACAGTAGTAGCCGATCCGCCACGTGCGCACGACTTCCGCGCCGGAGTCGATGTCGGCGGCGGTGGCTTCGGGCTTCAGCACGGAATGATCCAGCAGGGGCGCGAGCTCTCGACGCGCGAGAATCCTGGTCATGGCTTCCTGCCGCCTTGACCGATCCGCGAATTGAGGTAGCTTTCGAGCGCGGCTTCGGACGCGAACTCGGGTGTGGTGTCCGGTATACCGAGGTAATAAACGAGCAGCTTTGGCGCATCGGTCGGCGCTTTGGGCGCGGACCCGTACAGCCGAAACTCCGTGCGCGGGAGATCGGCGAACTGGACGCGCGGTATGCGAGCGTCGATGCGGGCGCCCGTCGAACTCGGCGGCAGCAGTACTTGCTCACGCCGCGTGAAAGGATCGACGCCGACGATGCTGACGGCGGCGAAAGCGTCCGGAACAACCACGATGCGCACGGCCACGAGCGTCGAGGCTTCCGTGGAACCACGCAAGATCCCCCACGCCAGCGTGACGCCCGGGGCCGCGTATAGATCCGCCGACCCATGGACCGCGTTCGCAGGATCGGCGGCGGCCGCGCGTCCACAGCCGGACGCGCCGGTCAGCAGGATTGCGGACAGGAGGTAAACGAGGCCACGGCGGATTCGATGCATGGGTGACTCCATGACAATGCGTCGAGCTTACCGCGACGTTGCGGAGGCGCCAGTCTCCGGCAATACAGTCGCGGCATCCTCCGCGAAGCGTACCGCGACTCTGGCGCCTTCCGCCATGGTGTCGCCCGGCCCGGCGTCGTAACGCACGACCTGCAGCGTCTCGTTCGCACAGCGCAACAGGTATTCGATCTTCTCACCGAGGAACGTCCGCGACGTAACTGTTGCCGTGAGCGCTCCGCTCGCCGACGCCGCCGGCGCGATCGCGATCGATTCCGGACGCACGACGAGGCGAACCGCGGCGCCGGGCACGAGCCCGGGCGCGACGACGACAGCGTCGACGGTCGATCCCAGCGCGGCGACCTTCGCGACGCCGCCTGCAATGCTCGCGATCCGCCCCGGAACCAGATTGACGCGCCCCACGAACTGCGCGACGAATTGCGACGCTGGACGGTGATAGAGAACCTCGGCCGTTCCTTCCTGGACGACGCTGCCTGCGCTCATCACTGCGATCCGGTCCGACACGGCCATTGCTTCTTCCTGGTCGTGCGTCACGTAAACCGTGGTAATCCCGAGCGTGCGCTGCAGCTCGCGGATCTCGTGACGCATCTGCACGCGCAGCTTCGCATCGAGATTCGACAGCGGCTCATCGAACAGCAGCACCTGCGGCCGGATGACGATCGCGCGGGCGAGTGCGACACGCTGTTGCTCGCCGCCGGAGAGCTGACTCGAGAACTGCTGCTCGTAACCGCCGAGCCCGACGAGCGCAAGCACTTCGCCGACGCGTCGCCCGATTTGCGCCTCGTCGATGCCGCGCACGCGGAGCCCGTAGGCGACGTTCTCGAAGATCGACAGGTGCGGAAACAGGGCGTAATTCTGAAATACGAATCCGATGTTGCGGCGGTTCGCGGGCTCGCGCGTCACGTCCTGCCCGCCGAAGCGGATTCGCCCGGCGTCCGGCATCTCGTAGCCGGCGATCATCCGAAGCGTCGTCGTCTTGCCGCAGCCCGAGGGGCCGAGCAGCGTCAGGAACTCGCCGGGCTCCACGTGAAGGACGACGTCGCGCGCCGCGTAGACCTCGCCCTTGACGCGATGCGCGTAGCGCTTGGAAACGCCCTCGACGTCCACGCCGATCGAATCCGCGCTCATGACGCTATCCCCCGAGCAGGCTCGTCATCGGCACGTTACCCGGCGCACGGAAAAGCCGCAGCAACCGGCCGATCGTCGCGATCACGACGAACACGATGACGACGACGAGCACCGAGAACGCCGCCGCGGGACCGAGTGAAAGCTCGGTGATGTTGTCGAGGATCTTCACGGTGATGAGCGTCCAGCCGATCGAGACCAGGAAGATCGTCGCGCTGATGGCGGTCATCGATCGGATGAATACGACGCCCAGTCCGGCGAAGAATGCCGGCAGGATCAGCGGCAACGTGATGCGGCGGAACGTCGTCGCGCTGCCCGCCCCCATCCCCTGGGAGGCTTCCTCGAGGCTCTTGTCGATCTGCTGCAGCAGCGCGACCGTCGCGCGAATGCCGGTGGGTCCGTACCGGAACACGTAGCACGCGATGATGATCAACGCCGTGCCGGTGAGCTCGATGGGCGGGTCGTTGAACGCGATGAGGTAGGCAATGCCGACGATCGTCCCGGGCAGCGCGTAATTGACCATCGACACGAGCTCCATCGAGCGGCGGCCGATGAACGCCTTTTTCGTGACAAGGTACCCCAGCAGCACGCCATAGAGCCCGCCGAGCGGCATCGCGAACGCGGCGACGATCAGTGTGTCGCGGATCGCCTTCGCCCCTTCGGTGAAGATCACGCGGTAGTGCTGGAGCGTGAACGTATGATTCGCGCCGAGCGCCATCACCAGCGACGCGTAGAGCAAAAGCGCGTAGAAGTAGACGATGACGAGCGCGATCGCGGCGCACACCGCGAGCAGGACATTGCGCGTCGCCGGCGAGATGCTGTTGAACGGGGTCTCTCCCGCGCCTTTGCCGGTGATTGTCACGTAGAAGCGCCGGCTCACCCAGTAGCGCTGCAGCACGAACACGATCAGCGCAGGAACGAGCAGCACGAACGACAGCACGGCGCCGCCGCGAAGATCGAAGAGGCCGGTGATCTGCAGATAGGCTTGCGTCGGCAGCACCGGGAACTGGTTCCCCGCGAGAATCAGCGGTGTCGCGAAATCCGCCAGCGACGCGGCGAACAGCAGCAGGAACGCATTCGCGAGGCCGGGCGTCGCAAGCGGCAGCGTGACGGTGCGGAACACGCGCCAGCGCGAGGCGCCCAACGAG
>Ga0070672_100000281_pt1 | contig 28938 bp, 26 predicted proteins | sample KBSM13metaG_FD_66151 | JGI IMG/M metagenome (GOLD analysis project Ga0070672, IMG submission 66151) | Miscanthus rhizosphere microbial communities from Kellogg Biological Station, Michigan, USA - KBS M1-3 metaG | ecosystem: Host-associated > Plants > Roots > Rhizosphere > Soil ... | reverse complement strand
CGAGCACGCCGACGCGCCAGTCGAACGTCGTCGGCAGCCATTCCTGCGCCAGCACGAGCTTCGACCGGGCGAACAACGCGGACAGCGCCTGTTCGAGCGCCTCCACCGTCTCGACCTTGAACACCCCGAGCGAAAATGCGCTGTCAGGTTGTTTGAGCACACACGGCAGGCCGAGCGCGGACACCACCGATCCTCGGCTCCGCTGGTGTACCACGACGGTGCGCGGCACGAGAATCTGGTGGCGCGCAAGGAGCTCGTGCAGGAACACCTTGTTCGTGCACTTGAGGATCGAATCCGGGTCGTCGATGACGACGAGGCCGAGGTCCACTGCGCGGCGCGCGAAGTCGTACGTGTAGTGGTCGACGTTCGTCGTGTCGCGGATGAAGAGCGCCGAGAACTCCGCCAGGCGATGGATTTCGTCCTTGCGCAGCAAGGCGACGCGCATCCCGAGCGCCTCGCCTATGTCCTTGAACTTCCGCAGCGCGGCGGCGTTCGAGGGGGGGTTCGGCGCATCCGCGTTGTACAGGATCGCGAGCGAGGGCGATGGCGCGTGCGCCTTCGTCGCGGTGCGCGGCTCCGTCCGCCCGAGATACGACGCAAGCTCGGCCACGAGCAGCGACCGCTCGTTGACGGACAGATCCCCGAGAACCCGGGCGCGCGCACGCGCCACGTGCCAGCGGTTCTTGCGCTTGACGAAGCCGACGCGCATCGCCGGCGCGTGCAGCCGCGTGAAGACCTCGGCGGCCAGCTCGTCATGACCGTGCAACGGATCCACCCCGAAGATCGCATCGAGCGTGTATGTCTTGCGCGGATGGGCCGCGAGCTCGGTTTGCACCAGATCGCCGAAGGCGGGGTCGTCCGTGAGCGTTGTTGGCGGGTCGCCCTGCAAGTCGCCAAGGAGCCGCATCTCCGGCAGCGAGACGTGGCCGCGCGCCTCGGCTAGGAGCGACACGTAATAGCCGTCGCTCTGGTACCGGTCGTAACGGCAAAGATTGATGACGCGTGTGCCGTGGGCGAACGGCGTGTCGTCGCTCAGGTAGCTGGTGGCCGTGAGCACTTTGGCGCCCGCGACCTCGGGCGGCAGCTCGCCGGCCCGATCGACAACGACCAAGGTCGACTCGCTGCTCATGATGGCCGCCGCATGTCCACGCACTGCCCTCGAGATTTCATGATGGATACACCACCAGCATGTTCGCATCGTGGGTGACGATGCCTAGCAGGATCGCGCCGACGACGCGGTCGGCGTTCACCCAATAACGCAGCACAGGCCCATATCGATGCGGCTGATACGGATCGACGACGAGCAGCTTTCCGGCCTCGTGATCGAAGCCCGAGATCACGACGAAGTGGCCGGAAGGCACGCCGTGGACGTCGTCCGGCGTGTCATCAGGGCCGAATTCGCGCGGCTGGCGATAGAGGTACGTCGCCGACAGTCCCGCGAGGAGCGGAATTCCGCGACGCAGGATCCCGCCAATCAACTCCCTCGAAAGGTTGGCGAACCGGATGCGCCCTCCTAGCTCGAGAAACTCGAGGTAGCCTTCGGTCGCAACGTAGATGCGCGGGTCGCTCTTCGCGCGCTGCTGGCGCGAAAGCCGCTCGCGCAAGTCGACCTTGTGCGGCCCGAACCACGAAGGATCGAATACGGTAAGGTTGTACGTGTAGATGCGCACGCTATAGCCGCGACGCAGCGCATCGCAGCCCAGGAAGACCGCGTAGGTTCCGCCGTGGTCGAGGTGCCGTGCGCGCCGGATAACGGCTGCAAGCGGCTCGTCATCCCCCCAATAAGCGTAGATCGCGTGCAGGCAGGTCGGACCGCATGTCGTCTCGTCGGGCTGCGGCAGCGTCGCGACCGGGAGCTCGAGCGAGAGCGCACCGCGCGGTATGCGATTGGGCGAGATTGGCGCCCGTCTGGGCACGACGTCGCCCATCGGCGAGTCGACAGACTCGCGCGATCGGTGACGATGGGAGCGACGTGCGTTCAATTCATGCATCGGCGCTAGGATGCGCAACCGTGGTGCACGGGCGTAAGTGGCTCTTCGCCCCGATCGACTGTAGGGCGCCACTTACATCGAACCAGGCGTTCGCGGCTTGTTCAGGACGCGAGAATGGCTTCGAGCTCGGCCAACACGGGAAGCTGGCCCTCGCTGATGCGGCGGCGCGCCTCTGCGAGCGCGAACCACTCGCCGCGGTCGACCTCCGGAAACGATTGATGCCGGCCAGACCGCGGCGGCCACTCCATAGGGAATGTGTTACTGCGGATGGCGGCCACATCCAGGTCGCCTTCGACCGCAAAGGGATGCAACAGCTTGCCGCTCTTCAATCGGCGCGGCGTCAACGGCATGAATCGCCCCTCGATCGCGATCCCCGTCTCCTCCGCGAACTCGCGCCGCGCGGCGTCGAGCGGTGCTTCGGGCGGCTCGAACAGGCCTTTCGGAATGCCCCATGCGCCCGCGTCCTTGTTTTTCCAGAGCGGGCCGCCGGGGTGGACCAACAGGACTTCGAGCGCGCGACCGCGTATCCGGTAAACGAGGACTCCGGCGCTTTGCAGGGGCATGGGACGGCGAGGTTATCGCATCGCGGCGAAGCCACGCCGGCGCAGTGGCCGCGCGCGCTCAAAACGATGCTGGCGTTGGGGGTATTTGAGAGCCAGGACGGCAATGATGTTTCCCGTTCGTGTAGGCGTTGTCCTACAGGAATATCCTCTCAGTACGGATAAAAGCGGAGTACGATTGCCTTAGAATTTCGCACCTGCACACACTTGCACACTACAGCGCAGATAACCACACATGCCCAACGCACTCGTAGTCGACGACGATCCCTCCACCCGTTTGCTGCTCTCGAATCTACTCGAGCGACGCGGGTTTTCCATACGAACGGCGGGATCGCTCGCGGAGGCGCGTCAGAACATGGATCCGCCGCCCGACATTTGCATGGTCGATTTGCAACTGCCTGACGGCGAAGGCACCGAGCTCATGCGCGGGGGCTTGGCGGACCGCGCGGATTTCGTCGTCGTAACCGGCCATGCGACCGTGGAGTCGAGCGTCGAAGCGATGCGCCAGGGAGCGGTCGACTACCTGAAGAAACCGCTGACGTCGAGCGCACTCGATCGCTTGCTCGCGCGATTCGGCCGATCGGTGCGCACCGGGGAGCAAGCAGCGCGGCGCACGCCGGCGATAGTTGGCGAGTCTCCGGAGATCAAGCGGCTGCAGCAGACGCTCGCGCGCATCGGCCCGACCGATGCGACCGTCCTCATCATCGGCGAAAGCGGCACCGGCAAGGAACTGATTGCAGCCCGTCTGCACGAGTTGAGCCCGCGCGCACGCGGTCGTTACCTGGCGCTCAACTGCGGCGCCGTGTCGCCCAATCTGATCGAGAGCGAGTTGTTCGGCCACGAAAAGGGCAGCTTCACCGGCGCCTCGCGGCAACACGCCGGATACTTCGAGCGCGCTCACGGCGGCACGCTGTTCCTCGACGAAATCACGGAGATGCCGCTCGACCTGCAGGTGCGCCTGTTGCGCGTGCTGGAAAGCCGGCGCGTGTCACGCGTCGGATCGTCCGAAACGATCCCCGTGAACGTCCGTGTCATCGCGGCCACGAATCGCGATCCGCAGGAGGCCGTTCACCAGCGCAAGCTGCGCGAGGACCTTCTGTACCGGTTGCAGGTAGTGCCCATCGAGGTGCCGCCGCTGCGCAAGCGCGCGGGAGACGTGCGGGTGCTCGCGCAGCACTTCCTTTCCGACCTCAATCGTGCCTCGAAGGACCCGAAGAGCTTCTCCGAGTCGATGCTCGCCCGCCTGGAGCAGCACTACTGGCCGGGGAATGTGCGCGAGCTGTTCAATGTCGTGCAGCGCGCCTACATCATGACCACGGGCCGCGTGATCTCCGACCCCGGCCCGCTGCAGGGTCCCGGGTGGTCGCCCGCGACCGGCCGCGAATCGCCGCTGACGGTTCGACTCGGCGATTCGCTTTGCGACGTCGAGCAGCGGCTGATTCTGCACACGGTCCGCCACTGCCGTACTCAGGACGAGGCCGCGCGCATGCTCGGCATCAGCACCAAGACGCTGTACAACAAGCTTCGCCTGTACGAATCGCAGCGCCGAACCGCGGATGCCAACGCCCGGTTCTCCGACACCCGACCCCCGGACTCCCGCTGGACGTGAGTCCAAGGGAGGTGGGTCCGGGCCGCCGCGTCGCAATCGCAGCACTGCTTCACCGGTTGAACGGCGGCCTCAACAATGCTGCGCTTGCGTTCGAACTCGCATTGTCCACCGGTGACAGTGCCGTCGATGATTGCGGACAAACGCTCGAGCGCGGCCGCGCCGGAGTTGAGCAAGCGTCGCGCGCTGCAACGCTGCTCGCGCTAATGCTCGATCCCGACGCGGCGGCACCGTCGTCGTCGTCGCGCGATCCCTACGCGCAGGACGTTGCGGAGATTTTGCGCGCACATGCCCGCCGCATCGGCTGCGACGCCGCAAGCGATCCCGATGTCGCGTCACTGAATGGCATGGACACGGCGCGCGCCGACACCGTCGAAGCGCTTCTCACCGCGCTGCTGAACGGGCTCGGCGCGCTGGAATCGCGCCGCCGATCGGCGAGCGAACCCCAACGCACAACGTAGTGCCTGTTGACGGGGCGCCCGCACAGGGCCGGTTGCGCGCACCGCGTTAGCGGCGCGAACTCCCGCGCGAGCCGCCACGCCCACCGCTCGATCCACCGCGTGCGCCACGCGAGCCGCCACGTGCTCCGCTCGATCCGCCGCGCGAACCGCCGCGACTGCCGCGTGCGCCGCTGGATCCGCCGCGCCCGCCGCTCGTCTTCTTCGCCGCGCTCTTGCGCCCGCCGGTCGATCCGCCGCGCGAACCGCCACGGCTGCCGATGGAACTGCCGCGCCCCGTGCTCGATCCGCCGCGCGCACCGGCACGGCTGCCGCTGCTCGCCGATTTGCGACCGCGCTTGACGCTCGACGTCTTCTTTGCCGCGCTCTTGCGCCCGCCGCTGGATGCACCGCGGCCACCGCTGGAGCCGCCGCGTGCGGTGCTGCTCGAGGATTTCCGGCCGCCCCGTGCGCTCGACGTCTTCTTTGCCGCGCTCTTGCGCCCGCTGCTCGATCCGCCGCGTCCGCCGCTGCTCGAGGATTTCCGGCCGCCTCTGGCACTCGACGTCTTCTTCGCCGTGCTCTTGCGACCGCCGCTAGAGGAGCCGCGTCCGCTTCTCGAGCCGGTGCCACCACCGCTGCTCGAAGACTTGCGGGCGCGGCCCGAACCGGACGACGACTTCGTCGCACCCGAGCTGCGTCCTCCGCTCGACGAGGTCTTGCGGCTACGGCTGCCGCTCGACCCAGTCGATCCGCGGCTCTGTTCCGAGCTCCGGTTACCCCGATCCTCGTTATCCGTTTCGGTGTCGCGCGTGCCGAGCGTGTTCTGCAGGGAAAGCGTGTCGCTCCTGCTCGTGCTCGTGTCGTCCTGGTCCGGATTGAGCGCCCGCTCGATGTCGCTTGGTTTTCGTTGCATTTGCAGTCTCCTGTCTGAAAGTTCGGCCAGCGTGCTCGTCGCTACACAACAGGCGGATCGGAGTGCCGCGCGAAATGCCGATGCGCCGCGATCGCCTTGACGAACTGGTCGATGGCTTCCCTGGCTTCGTCGTTCTCGTAAATGAGCACGCCAGGGTCTTCTTCGCCGGAGGGGAGCGTCGCTAGGACGCCCGCGCCTTCGAGGAGCGTTTTTGCGGCCCCAAGGGCGAGGATGGGCTTGCAATGTCGATATTGGTCTTTAAGCGATTCCGCCGCCTGGCCAAGGCGTGCGAGCTCGGCAATCGCATCCTTGCCGCCCGGAACGGCGATCGCGTCGTACAGCACCGACGGGGTCGTTTCGGCCGTCGCGTCGATGGCAATGCGATCGCCCTGCATGCTCGATACGGTGCCGAGCCGGGCGCCCACGACCCGGACGACGGCGCCCTCGGCAGTAAGGCGTGACTGCAGCGCTTCGACCGCTTCGCCGTCGACCCCGTTGGCGACGAGCAGCGCGATGCGGCGCGTGCGTATGCTGCCGTCGCCCTTGCGGGCGAACAGCGACAGGGCGCTCGAAACTTGGATCTCCGGTTCGGGCGGCTCGCACGCCCGCGGCTGCGGCGCGGGCATTTCCATGCCGAGTTGCTCCGCGAGCGGCTCGGCAAGTTGCGGCGTCACGTTCGCGAGCATGGATACCACTCGCTCGCGCACGGCGGGCGTCTGGACCTTGGACAGCTCGAAGCGAAACGCGCGCAGGATATGCGCCTTCTCGATTGGCGTCTGGCTGTTCCAGAACAGCGCCGCCTGGTTGAAGTGCTCGGCGAAGCGCTCGGGCTTGCCGCGGATCTTGTCCCCGACCTGGCGTTCGAGGAACGACATGAATCCCCGCTGTCCCGCCTGGTACGGACATCCGCCGCCCAGCGAGTTCGGCTCGTACGCGACACGCCCGCGGGGTATCGCCTGCCGGTGCATGCCGTCGCGCTGGTTGTTGTGAATCTGCGCGATGGGCGCGTTGATGGGCACCTCGTGGAAGTTCGGGCCGCCGAGGCGCGAGATCTGCGTGTCGACGTAAGAGTGGATGCGGCCGGCGAGCAGCGGGTCGTTCGTGAAGTCGAGGCCCGGCACGATATGCGCCGCGCAGAACGCGGCCTGCTCGGTTTCGGCGAAAAAGTTGTCGGGATTGCGGTTGAGGACCATGCGCCCGAGCGGCGTGATCGGGACGAGCTCCTCCGGCACGATCTTGGTCGCGTCCAGCACGTCGAATGTGAACCGCTCGGCCTCCTCCTCCGTGAAGACCTGCGCGCCGAGCTCCCATTCGGGAAAAGCTCCCGCCTCGATCGCTTCCCACAGGTCGCGACGGTGGAAATCGGGATCGGCTCCCGAGATCTTCACCGCCTCGTCCCAGTCGACGGAATGCGTGCCGGCGGTCGGGGACCAGTGGAACTTCACGAGGCGCGACGCGCCGTCCTCGGTCACGAAGCGGAACGTGTGCACGCCGAATCCCTGCATCATCCGGAAGCTGCGCGGAATCGCCCGATCGGACATGACCCACATCAGCATGTGCGTCGACTCGGGCATGAGCGAGACGAAGTCCCAGAACGTGTCGTGCGCCGAGGCTGCCTGCGGCATCGCGTTGTGGGGCTCGGGCTTCAGCGCATGGACGAGGTCGGGGAACTTGATCGCGTCCTGGATGAAGAACACGGGGATGTTGTTGCCGACCAGGTCCCAGTTGCCCTCGTCCGTGTAGAACTTGACGGCGAAACCGCGCACGTCGCGGGCGAGATCCGTCGAGCCGCGCTCGCCGGCGACCGTCGAGAAGCGCACGAACACCGGCGTGCGTTTTCCGGCTTCGGCGAACAGCGACGCGCGCGTGAGATGCCGGTGCGACGCGTAGCTCTCGAAGAAACCGTGCGCTCCCGAGCCGCGCGCGTGCACGATGCGCTCGGGAATGCGCTCGTGGTCGAAGTGCGTGATCTTCTCGCGCAGGACGAAGTCCTCGAGTAGCGCGGCGCCGCGCAGCCCGGCCTTGAGCGAGCTCTGGTTGTCGCCGACGGGAACACCCTGGTTCGTGGTCAGGACCTGTCCCCCGGAATCGACGCGAACGCGGTCGAGCGACCCCGTATTGCGGTTGACGCCGGGCATCGGCGTGTCGCCGCCCGTCTTGTCGGAGGTCGACGTCTCGCTCAGCGTGCTGGCGGTGACCCGTGGGTCGTCGGGCGCAATGCATTCGCCTTCCGGCGGCTGCGCCGACACGTCGCCATACTCGAGCGCCTTCGCCGCGTTGTATGGAATTCCTGCCGCGAGCTTCTGCGCGCCTTCCATCTTGTGTTGCAGGACATCGGGCGCCTGCTCGTCATCGCCGCCCGGCGCTTTCGCCGGTGGGCCGCCTACCGTCGACCGCGCGGCGCCGCGGGACGTCTTGGAAGGAGGCTGTGAACCGCGGCGCGGGGCGGACCGTCGGGTTGCCATCAATGCAAATACCGCGGGCGGGGCAGCCGCTCGAAGGCGCGATAGGCCGCCTCGAGCACCCGCGGATCATTCGAGAACGGCTCGTCCCTTCGCCTCAGGACGCCGACCACTGTGCCGCGCGGCGTTTTCTTCGCGGCGGTCTTTTTTGCCTGGCCGGTGGCACGCGCGGTCGCAGAACCTTCCGGCGTCGGCTTGCTGCCGCCGGGCTTGGTGGTCTTGGCGTGACGGGCCTGTTGTTTCGCGGCACCTCTGCGCGGCGAGGATTGCGAAGCTGCGGTGCGACTGCGATGCGTCGGCATATCTGCTACCTCATGGTTGGAGAAGAACGCTTCGGACGCTCACGCAATCCATGTGCCACCCTGCAATTCACCGCGCCGCATCTCCTGCGCGCACCGTGCGTGCACTCGTCGCGGTTTGCGGTACCTGCACCATTTGCGCGTAATTTTTTCTGCACGGGTACGCCGCGCAGCGCGCATCGGCACACTGCATTCCCGCGAACATGTCGTTCGCCGCGGACGCGCGATGCGCGCGCAAACGCAAGCGCGCTGCAGGTGGTATGGAACCTGCTAAATCGGTTTCGTGACACGCACCGTTGCCGACGCATTGGTCGAGCGCCTCAAGGTCTGGGGCATCACGCGCATCTACGGCTATCCCGGCGATGGCATCAACGGGGTAATCGGCGCCATCGACCGCGCGGGCGACGCGATCACGTTCATCCAGGCACGCCACGAGGAAGCCTGCGCTTTCATGGCATGCGGGCATGCCAAATTCACCGGTACGCCCGGCGTCTGTCTTGCGACCTCCGGTCCTGGCGCGGTGCACCTGCTCGCGGGACTGTACGATGCGCGCGCCGATCACCAGCCGGTCGTCGCCATCGTCGGCCAGAAGCCGCGCGCCGTCCTGGGCGGCGACTTTCAGCAGGAGATCGACCTCAACGCGCTGTTCATGGATGTCGCACGCGATTACGCCCAGATGGTCACGGCGCCGGCACAGCTGCGCCATGTCATCGATCGCGCGTTTCGCATTGCTATCGCGCGGCGCACGCCGACGTGCGTCATCGTTCCCCAGGACGTCCAGGAACTCAAGGCGGAAGCGCCGGCACACGAGCACGGCACGGTCCATTCGGGCCCGGGCTATTCAGCACCGCGCGTCGTTCCCGAACCGGCGGATGTCCTTCGCGCGGCGGAAGTCCTCAATTCCGGCAACCGCGTTGCCATGCTGGTCGGCGCGGGCGCCGCCAACGCCAGCACTGAAGTGCTCGCGATGGCGGACAAGCTCGGCGCCGGCATCGCGAAGGCGCTCCTGGGCAAGGCGGTCGTCGCCGACGATCTTCCCTTCGTCACGGGCGGCATCGGTTTCCTGGGCACACGCGCATCCCAGGAAATGATGGACGGCTGCGACACGCTGCTCATGGTCGGCTCCGGCTTTCCGTATGGCGAGTTCCTTCCCGAGGAAGGCAAGGTCCGCGGCGTGCAGATCGACATCGATGCGCGGATGCTGAGCCTCCGTTATCCGATGGAGGTCAACCTGGTCGGCGACAGCGCGACGACGCTGCGCGCCCTGCTGCGGGTCGTCGAGACCAAAGGCGATCGGGCGTGGCGGCAGAAGATCGAGAAAAGCGTCGCCGACTGGTGGCGCACGCTGGCCAAGCGCGCGATGGCCGACGCGAAGCCGATCAATCCGCAGCGCGTCTTCTGGGAGCTCTCCTCGCGCCTGCCCGATGGCGCGATGCTCGCGTGCGATACCGGCTCGACCGTCCACTGGTTCTCGCGCGACCTGAAGCTCCGGTCTGGCATGCACAGCGCCCATTCCGGCGGGCTCGCCTCGATGGGGGCGGCGATCCCGTACGCCATCGCCGCGAAGTTCGCGCACCCGTCGCGCCCCGCATTCTGCTTCGTGGGCGACGGCGCGATGCAGATGAGCGGCATGGCCGAGCTCATCACCGTGGCGCGCTACTGGCAGAGGTGGCTCGATCCCCGGTTCGTCGTCATCGTCACCAACAATCGGGATCTCAACATGGTGACCTGGGAGCAGCGCATCCTCCAGGGCGATCGCAAGTTCGAGCCATCGCAGACGCTGCCAGACGTGGCGTACGGCGACTATGCGCGGATGCTGGGACTTGGCGGAATGCGGATCGACCGTCCCGAAGCCATCGAGGAAGGGCTCGCTGCAGCGCTCGCGTCCGACCGGCCGTTCGTGCTCGACGTCTTGTGCGACCCCGAGGTTCCGCTGCTGCCGCCGCACATCACGCTCGAGCAGGCGAGGCACTACGTGATGGCGCTGGCGAAGGGCGATCGCAATGCGATGCGGGCAATCCGGGAATCGTTGAAGCAGGTCTTCGGTTAGGCGGCCACTACAGCAGCTTGTGGAGCGCAGTGGGGAGCTTGCGGACGCTGCAACGTTCGTTCCACGGTCTACCGTCCGCGCAAATCAACGGATTGCGCGGTCGTTCGCGCTGCGCATTGAAAGTCTTGCCGGTAGAGGCTGCGAGTGGACCGATGGCGAGACGCCGAGTTACTTCGCGAACGCCGCGGTGTCGTCCTTTGGCGCTACTCACTTGCCGCCATGCCTTACAGCGGTATCAGCTGTCACGCTACACGCGGATGCGATTCGACACGCTCAAAATAAGGTCGCCATCTGTACGAGCGAGTCTACCCTTCGCACCCCTCTCTTTCCGTTGGAGCCCATTCCATGATCGTTCGTCTGTTGAAAGTGGCGCTGCTTGGCTCGGCTGTAGGCCTCACCGCGCAAGTGCCGATCGCGACGACGGCGCTTTGGACGCCGCGACTCGTCCATGCGGCGGGCGATGTCTCGCGCGCGTCGGCCGAAGGCAAAGCGGAAGCGTCATCCGCGACGCTCTCACCGGAAGAGCAGAAATTCATCCGCAGCGCACACGGGCGCGGCTTGTACGCCATCGGAGCGGGGCAGGTGGCATTCCAATCGTCGTCAATCCGCGAAGTGAAGCTGCTGGCCGCGCACACACTGAAGCAGCAGGTCGGCGTCGAAGAGAAGCTTGCCGAGCTCGCCAAGACCAAGGGGATGGCGGAGCTTCCCGACGAGCTCGACGCGGGTAGCAGGGAATCGCTCGAGGTGCTGCAGCAGATCTCCGGCGACGAGGACTTCGAGCTTCGCTACTGCCGCATGGTCGTCGCGAGCTACTTCCGCGAGATACGCGCGTTCGAGCGACAAGCCGACAAGGCGTCCGATCCGGATCTTCGCAAGCTTGCCGGCGAGGTGGCGTCCGAGCTCAAGCAGCACCTCGCAATCGCCCTCGTGGTCCAGCGGGCGCTTGCGAGCGCGCTCAACGGCTCCGGCGATGCGATGACGGCGTCGCAGCCATTGCGTCCGAGTGAGCACGGCGAACCAGCCGGGAAGACATCCGCATAGGCGCGAACAAGAGACGGCCGCTGGCGGAATTGCTCACGCAGGCTTTGCGATCATCAGCCAGAACACCGCGATCAGCGCGACGAAAGCCGGGACTCCGAGCAGCGTCCAGCGCCCGAGATACGTCCAGTAGAGCTCCGGAAGCGGAGTGTTGCGGACGCTGGCCGCCGCAGCCATGTTGCGCATCCTGATCTGCATCCACACGACAGGCAGCCAGCAGGCGCCCGCAAGAAAATAAAGCGCAAACGAAGCGACGATCCAGCGGCTGGTGAGCGGGATGTTCGCGAGATGCGCCATGTAGACGCCCGAAACCGGCTGGAAGACGACCGTCGTTGCGGTGAACACCCAGTCGGCGCGGACGAGTTGGCGGCTCACGACGGCCGCCGCGTGTACATCGCGTGTGCGGCTCACGAAGAACATGTAGTAGGCCGAGCCGAGGCCCGTCCCGAACAGCACCGTGGACGACAGCACGTGGAGCCACTTGACGATCAGATACGTCATTTCCTCGTCTCCATCGCATCGAGCGCCACGAGCACCGCCAGCAGCGGGACGTTTTTCAGCATCGGCCCGTAGGGATGCAACCAGAATTCCGGCAGCTTCCACGCGATCACAAGCGAATAAAGCAGGATCAGCGCCGCTTGCGCGCGCCACAGGAGGCGCCGCGCTCCATCCCGCAGCACGAGCACCAGCAGGCCGAATGCGATGTCGAGGGACGCCGCGCCGTATAGCATGAGCGGCGCGAGCGACGGCGGCACACCGGTTCGCGCGAGAAGGTCGTAACTGTCCGCAACGGGGTAAAGCCCGAGCGATACGATCCCGGTGACGATCCAGACGAGCGCAACGCTCCCCCGCAGCACGGGCAGCAACCAGTCGAGCTGGGCGGATCTGCGCCAAGCGTCCGCTTCCGATGGCGCAATGAAAGCCGCGACGGGTCTCGCCGCCGTTCCGAGCAGCTCCGCGGTTTGCGCCGGATCCGCCACGTTGCCGCGCTCGAGCATGCCGAGCGTCGCGCGATCGAGCAGCACACCGGGCAACCGCTCTCCGACGACTGCAGCGGCGCGCATCAACGACGCGGGCACGTGCACCACGAGCGCTGCGGGCAGCCCGAGCGCACAGCGCAACTCAAGCACCCATTCGCCGAAATGGAGCGGCGCCGGTCCGACGAGTGGGATGCGCCCGCCCGGCCGATCGCTTTCCAGAAGCGCGCACACGGCATCGACGACGTCGTCGACGTGAATCGGCTGGATGCGCTGCGCCCCGCGGCCCGGCACGGGCACCCATGGCAGGGTCGCGAGCATGCAGAAGAGCCGCGCGCTCGCTCCACCGCTGCCGAATACCAGCGACGGCTGGACCGACCAGGCGGAAGGAATGCGGCGCAGCAGCGCCTCGTCCGCCTGCCGCTTCGTCCGGTGGTAGGCCGAACTGGCACCGTCATCCGCTCCGAGCGCCGAGAATTGGACGACCCGATCGACACCCTGTGTCGCGCAGGCTTCGAACAGTGCAATAGGCGTCTCGACGTGAACGCGAGCAAACGTTGCGCTGCCGTGCTCCCGTATGAGCCCCACTGTGTTGACGACCGCGTCGACGTTGTCGAGGCGCGTGAGCCACGTCCCCGCCTCGCGGTCATGGACGAAGTCCACCATGATGTCGCGAGCCCACGGCGCAGGCCGCTCCGCCCCGCGGGACCGATGGATGCCGCGGATCACTGTGTGGTGACGCTGCGCAAGGCGTAGGCAGAGCTGGCTGCCGATGAAGCCGTGCGCGCCAATGACGAAGATGTTCACGTCGCGCTTTTTTCCACGGGAACTCGCGCACGCGCGTCGTGTCGCAACGAGGGCCCGCGATGCAGTGCGTTGCATGGCGCGCTTGCAGTCCATTCGCAAGGGAGATCCCGATGAAATCCTGGAAGCAACCCACCACCGCCGCTCTTGTGTCCGGCTCGCTCGCCGCCGTGACGTCGACCGCGGCGCTCGCCGCCTGTGGCGCGGCTGAAATCTCGCGGCCGCTTGCGCCGACGAATGCGGTCAGCCATTGGTTCTATGGCGAGCGTGCCGCGCGACAGGACGGCTTCTCATGGCGTCACACCGTCGTCGGGTACGCAACGCACCACGTCGCGTCGCTGTTCTGGGCATTTCTCTACGAAAAATTTTTCGCTGACCGCCGCGCTCGCGCGACGCCGGCTAGGCTTGTCGGCGATGCCGTGGCAGTGGCCGCGGTCGCTTGCTTCGTCGATTACCAGCTGACGCCGCGCCGCTTCGTGCCCGGTTACGAGCGTCGGCTTTCGCGCACTTCGCTCGCCGTCGTCTACCTCGCTTTCGCCGCTGGGCTCGCCACGGGCGGCGCGCTGCTCAATCGCCACGACGCGTCGGCTGACTGACCTACACACGCTCGAGTCGGCCCCGCCCGGCGATCCGGCAAACCGCGGATCGCCGGGACTGTCGATGCCGGACAGCTCTGATGCCGGATAGCTCTTGATGCCAGACAACTCGCGCGATTGGTCCGTCTTCTGCCTGCTCGCGTTCTTCTATCCGCTCGCCTGACGCTGCTTGTTGTTCCCTGAGCTTTTCACCGCCGCCTCGTCGGTTTGCGCTTGCCTCAAATGATCCTCGAGCGTGGGCAGCGTGCTCTGGGCAAAGTTCTTCACGTCGGGGTCCTTCGCGGACTTCGCCGTCTTCTGGAACTCCTTCACGTCCTTCTTGTGATCGGACACCATGTGCTTCATGTACTCGCGGTCGAACTGCGCACCGGAAAGCTTCTGCAGCCGGTCATACTCCCGCTGGTGCGAGCGGTCGATGTCCTGCGGCAGCGTTATGTTCTTGGTGCTCGCGAGCTGCTGAAGCTGCGAATTCGCCTTGGTGTGATCGTCCACCATCCGCTGCCCGAACTGCTTCACCTGCGGATTGCCGGCCTTTTCCGCGGCCAGCTTGCCGAGCTGCACTTCGGCCATTCCGCCCTTCGCTGCCTCCTCGATGAACTTGCGGTCGCCGCGCGACAGGTTCGCCGTGCCGTTGGGCGTCGAATCCGTCTTTGCCATGTTCGATGATGACGTCGAGCCCATGTTCGATGATGACGTCGAGCCCATGTTCGATGACGACGTCGAACTTCTAGAGGACGACGACGTCGCGCCGGGCGACGCGCTGCCGGACGACGACGTCGTGCCGGGCGACGCGCTGCCGGACATGGAATTGCCCGATGCGGTGCTCGAGGACGGCGGCTGCCCGGCGGTGCCGCTCTGCCCCTTCGACATCGTTCCCGACGGTGGTGTGCCGCTCGCGCCCGGCGTGGATGGCGCTCCTGCCGTCTGACCGAGAGCCGGCAGCGCGAATCCGATTGCGAGCAGTGCAGCGGCGACGGAGGTCTTCCTGAGTTTTCCGTGAATCATGTGAGCTCCTCTTGCAAAGGCTGATGGGTCTAGCAGGCCAAATTGTCCATTGCAAGACTCGTTCCATCGGAACGGACAAGCGCATCGAACGCAATCACCGAGTGCATCGGAAACGCTTACAGGTAATTGCGAACTATTTCCCACGACCAGCCTGGCCCCAGACGACCGCGACCCCGTCCCGCTCCGCTCCGCTTGACGAGTCGGGGATTCCCCGGCGGCGGACAGGTGGTTCGGTAATTGCAGGACGATGTGTGCGCATGTCTCCAAGCACTACGTTTAAGATCGGCCGGCGGTCGATCGTCATTTCCGATCCCGACACTGTCGTCTACCCGGCTCTTCGCTTCACGCGCGAAGCCGTCGTCGCGTTTTACGTCGGCGTCGCACGCTTCATCCTTCCCCATCTCGAGAATCGGCCGGTGGCGCTCAAGCGCTACCCCAACGGCATCCACGGCGACTCGTACTGGGAAAAGGACGCCCCAGCCTTCACGCCTTCATGGGTCAAGACTGTCGCGGTGCAAAGACGCGACACCAGCGCGTCGCCGATACACTACATCGTCATCGGCGACAAGGCGACGCTCGCCTGGGCGGCGAGCGTCGTGGCGCTCGAGATCCATCCCTTCCTTCATCGCGCTTCCGCACTCGATACGCCTGCCACCGTCGTGTTCGACCTCGACCCCGGCGAAGGCAGCGACGTTCTCACCTGCGCGCGCGTCGCTTTGCTTCTGAAGGACGTGCTGGACCGGCTCGAGCTGCAGGCGTTCGTCAAGGCCTCGGGATCGAAGGGGTTGCAAATCCATGTTCCGCTCAACACACCGGCCACTTACGCGGTCACCCAGCGCTTCGCGCGGAGCGTGGCCGAGCTCCTGGCACAGGACCATCCGAAGCTCGTCGTTGCTGAAATGGCGAAGGCTTTGCGCGCGAAAAAAGTGTTCATCGACTGGAGCCAGAACGCCGGCCACAAGACGACCGTGGCCGTCTATTCGCTTCGCGCGAAGCGGCATCGTCCTTATGTGTCGATGCCGATCCAATGGGAAGAGCTGCAACGCGCGCTCGACGCGAACGAGGCCGAATCGCTCTATTTTCTGCCGGCCGCGGCGATCGCGCGGCTCGAAGAGGTCGGCGATCTCTTCGCACCGGTGCTGACGCTCGAGCAGCGGCTGCCCGACGCGTTCTCCCAGGGGGTGAAAGCCGAGCGTACACGCCGGCCGAAAAGCCTCGACACCTACGCCGAAAAGCGGCATTTCGAGCGGACGCCGGAACCTCGGCCGGCGCCGGTCCCTCGCCGCAGCCGGCAGGGAGGGCGCCGCCGCTTCGTCATCCAGAAGCACGAGGCGAGTCACCTCCACTTCGACCTGCGCCTCGAATCGCAGGACGTGCTGCGATCGTGGTCGGTGCCGAAGGGAATGCCGTATGCGCTCGGCGAGCGCAGGCTGGCGGTCGCCACGGAGGACCACCCGCTCGACTACCTCACGTTCGAAGGCATCATTCCCGCCGGACAATACGGCGGCGGAACGGTGATGGTGTGGGACATCGGCACCTACGACGTGATCGAGGGCAGCTATTGGAAAGGCGTGCTGCGGTTTTTCCTCACCGGCACGAAGCTCGACGGCGAGTGGTTGCTCGAGCGCGATCCCGAAAAGGGCGAGAAGGCGTGGTCGCTTACGAAGACGGGCGCGGCGATCGACGCGGCACCAGCCGGACACGGCGATGTGTCCGCGTTGTCGCGCCGCACGATGTCGGCGATTGCGGCGGCCCACGACGCCGAGTGGCAGAGCCATCGCGCCACCAACGCGGCATCGCATGCGCCGGAGCGCGGTCCCGTACGCGACGCGGATCTTCGATTCGTCGAGCCGATGCTGTGTCAGCTGGTCGAGCGCCTTCCCGCGGGCGACGACTGGCAGTACGAGATCAAGTTCGACGGATACCGCGCGCTCGGGGTGCGCGGCGTCGACGGGACGCGCCTTTATTCCCGGCGAGGGAACAGTCTCGCAACGCGCTTCGCGGGCGTCGCCGAAGCGCTGAAGGGCCTGCCGGCGAATACGATGCTCGATGGCGAAGTCGTCGCGCTCGATGAAAATGGACGTCCGAGCTTTACGCTGCTTCACCGCGCGCGGACGTCGCCCGACCGCATCTTCTACTACGCGTTCGACGTGCTGGCGTACGCGGGTCAGGACGTGCGCGATCGCGCGCTCACCGAACGCCGCCGTCTGCTGGAAGCGGCAGTGCCCGAGACCACCGGCGCGTTACGGCGCTCGGTCACGCTCGACGCCGCGCCCGCCGAGCTCGTGAAGGCGGCGCGCGAGTTCGGGTTCGAGGGGATCGTCGCCAAACGCCGCGACAGCGGGTACGAAGCGGGCGAGCGCACGGGCGCGTGGGTGAAATGCCGGGTGAGCCCCGGACAGGAGCTCGTCATCGGCGGCTATCTGCCGAATGGCAAGAGCTCCTTCGACGCGCTGCTCCTCGGCTATTACGAAGGCAAGCGCCTTATTTTCGTCGCGAAGATCCGCAACGGCTTCGTGCCCGCGACAAGACGCGAGCTTCTCGAACGCCTGCGGGCGCTGGCCACCGATCGATGCCCGTTCGCCAACCTGCCGGAGCCGAAGAACGCGCGCCGCGGCATCGCGCTGACGGCGGCGGTGATGCAGCGCTGCGAATGGGTGAAGCCGACGCTCGTTGCGCAGGTCGAGTTCACCGAGTGGACGCAGAGGGACCATCTTCGCCACGCCCGATTCCTCGGCCTGCGCAACGACAAGGACGCGCTCGAAGTGACGAAGGAAGACGCCGTCGCGCGTCGCGATTCGGCGTGACCCGTTGCTACGAATTGCAAGGATCGTGCCGTCGCTCTGCGCGAGCGCACGCGCCCGCGAAGCCCCCGGGAAGTCGAAATTATTCCCGGTAACGCCTTCCCGACATCCAAGTCGCAGTCCTCGCCGCTCGACTTCCGGCCACGATCGATGGCGAAACCGCCGCTCGCGCGCAAGGCGCGCCGAACCTTTCGCGGCGTGGCGCTGCCATAGCTGTGTGCAAGCCGGCATGAACGAGCCGAACGCCTTGCGGAACGAATGGCAATGCAAGAGAGGAGCACGAAATGGACAAGGATCTCGCGGGAAAGGTCGTGGTCATCACCGGCGCGTCGAGCGGCTTCGGGAAAGGTGCGGCGCTCGAATTCGCGCGCTGTGGCGCGATGCTCGCGCTTGGAGCGCGAAGGGACAACCTGGTCGAGGACATCGCCCGGGAATGCGAGGCGCTCGGCGTGCGCGCGGTCCCCGTGGCGATCGACGTGAGCATTCCGAACGACGTCGAGCAACTCGGGCGCGCGGCGCTGGACGAGTTCGGACGTCTCGACGTGTGGGTGAACAACGCCGGCGTCGGCGCGCTCGGTCGCTTCGACGCGATACCGCTCGACATCCACGAGCAGGTGATCCGCACCGACCTTCTCGGCACGCTCTACGGCAGTCATTTCGCATTCAGGCGCTTCGTCGAGCAGCGACACGGCGTCCTGATCAACATCGCCTCCGAGCTCGGCCAATACACGCTTCCGTACTATTCGTCGTACAGCGCCGCGAAGCACGGCGTGGTCGGCTTGAGCACGGCGATGCGGCAGGAGCTCCAGCAGGGCGACATCGACGACGTGCACGTTTGCGTGGTCATGCCCTCTGCGCACGACACGCCGTTCTTCGACCATGCGGCGAACTACACGGGACACGAAGTGCAGGCTCCCGCGCCGTTGCACGACCCGAAGGAAGTCGTCGATGCGATCGTCGAACTCGCGCGCGACCCGAAAAATTCGAAGATCGTCGGCGGCGACGGGCTCGTGAAGATCGTGCTGAAAAAGATTGCGCCGGCTGCTGTCGACAAGATGATGGGCAGCACGATGGAAAAGATCCAGATCGAGAAGGCGCCGCCGGCGCCGCCATCGCCCGGCGCCGTCGAGGAGCCGATGCTCGAAGGAACGGAGGTTTCCGGCGGCCGCGGGAAGGGAAAATCTCCGCTTTAGATCCGGTTCGCGCAGCGTCTTGTGTCGCCGAGACCGCAACGTGGCAGAATCGCCGCCATGTCGAAGGACCGGCTCGCACCCCCGTGACGCCAAGGATCACCGGCATTTCGTCGATGGCGACGCGGCTGGTGCTCGCGGAGCTCGTCGACGATTTTCGCACGCAGCGCGACTGCGATGTCGCGATCGAATCGGTCGGCGGCGTCGACGCCGCGAAGCGCGTCCAGGCCGGCGAAGCGTTCGATGTCGTCGTGCTTGCCGCCGATGCAATCGACAAGCTGATCGCCTCCGGCCATGTCATCAATGGCAGCAGGGTCGACCTCGTTCGCTCCGGAGTGGCGCTCGCCGTTCGCGCCGGGGCGCCGCATCCGGACGTGACAAGCGAGGACGGGTTGCGGCGGGCCGTGGAGGCAGCGCGAACTCTGAGCTTCTCGACCGGCCCGAGCGGCGTGCATCTCGCCAAAGTCTTCGAGCGTTGGGGAATGGGCAACACGATCAAGAGCAAGATCGTGCAGGCGCCGCCCGGGGTGCCGGTGGGGAATCTGGTCGCCCGAGGCGACGCGGAACTGGGGTTTCAGCAATTGAGCGAGCTCATGCACGTCGACGGCATCGACGTCGTCGGAGCGTTGCCGCCCGGCGCGCAGATCGTCACGACGTTTTCGGGAGGCGTTTGTAGGGCGGGCAAGCTGCCGGATGCCGCGCGCGAGTTGCTCGCGTTCATGGCCTCGCCAGCCGCCGATGCCGCGAAGGGACGGCATGGGATGGAGCCGGCCTGACACTCACGCGCTTGCCTCGCCGCACAGCACATGCGGCAATGTTTACCGACGGCATGAATCGCTGACGGCTCGAAGCGCCGCCGCGCTTGATCGGCCATAATGGCAACCCCGTGGCAACCCCGCGGCAACCCCGTGGCAAGCTCGATCGGCTGCGAGAGCGCCTAAACCGGCGGTGAACCTTCCATCGATCAAGCTTTCCGCGCCGTCCGCGACCTGGAGTCCGCTGCGGCACACGCTCTTTCGCAGCGTCTGGATCGCGACGATTGTCTCGAACGTCGGCACGTGGATGCAGGACGTGGGGGCCGGATGGTTGATGACGTCGCTATCGGCGTCCCCCGCGATGGTAGCGCTGGTCGAGGCCGCCGACAGCATCCCGGTCATGCTGCTCGCGCTGCCCGCCGGCGCCTTGGCGGACATCATCGACCGCCGCCGCCTCCTCATCGCGGCGCAGGCGTATCTCATGATGGTCACCGCGATTCTCGGCGTGCTGACGCTCATGGGCGCCATGACCGCGTGGCTGCTCCTGGGCTTCATTTTCGCGCTGGGCGTCGGGTCGGCGCTCATGATGCCCGCGTGGTCCGCGATCGTGCCGGATCTCGTGCCGAGCGAAGAGCTGCAGCCGGCGGTGGCGCTCAACAGCGTCGCGGTCAACGTGTCGCGCGCGATCGGGCCGGCGATCGCCGGCGTGCTGGTCGCCGCCGTGGGGCCCTGGCTCGTATTCGTGCTCAACTCGCTGTCCTACATCGGCATCATCGCCGTGCTCATCGCCTGGAAGCACGATCATCACCGCAGCACGTTGCCGGCGGAGCGCTTCCTTAGTGCGATCCGAGTGGGCTTGCGCTTCGTCATGCACACGCGTCCGCTGCAGGCCGTGCTCGTGCGCGGCGTTGCGTTCTTCGTCTTCGCGAGCGCCACCTGGTCGCTGTTCCCGCTGGTGGTCCGCGCCGAGCTCCATCGCGGTCCGGAGATCTATGGCCTGCTCTTGACATCCATAGGGATCGGCGCCGTGTCCGGCGCCCTCGTGCTGCCCCGGTTGCGCGCGCGGTTCACACGCGATGCGCTGGTCGCCGGCGCCAGCCTTCTGTACGCACTCGCCGCGCTGGTGCTCGGCTACTCGCAGAACCTCGCGGTGCTGATCGTGGCGATGCTCGCCACCGGCGTCGCCTGGATCTCGATCCTGTCGGCGCTGCAGATCTCGGCGCAGACGACCCTGCCGCCCTGGGTACGCGCGCGCGGCCTTGCGGCGTTCGTCGTGACATTCATGGGTGGAATGGCCCTCGGGAGCATCCTCTGGGGGCAGGTTGCCACCCGCATTGGCATCCCGTACGCGCTCACGGCGGCCGCCGCGGGGATGACGGCGGCGATCGCGCTGACGTGGCGATTCAGGCTCGGCGACCACAAGGTGCTGGACTTCACGCCGGCCATGGACCTCCCGCTGCCGGTGCTTGCCGAGCCCCCCGAACCCGACGTGCCTGTCATGGTGTCGATCCAATACGGCGTACGTGCCGACAAGCGCGCCGAATTCGTCGCCGCCATGCAGGCGGTGCGCGAAATGCGACGGAGGAACGGCGCGTATTTCTGGCAGCTCTTTCACGACTCCGAGGATCCGACGCGCTACGTCGAGGTGTTCATGGACGAGTCATGGCTCGAGCATCTTCGCCAGCACGAGCGCACGAGCATCGCCGACCGCGACGTGCTCAATCGCGCGAAGGCTTACCTGTTGCAGGGATACGAGACGAAACCTGCGCACTGGCTCGGGGATCGTGAAAACTGAGCGCGAGACCTGATTTCGTCACTGCTTGCGCGGGAGCGCCGCGGCGAACGCCGATCCGACCACCAGCAGCAGGACGCCGGCGCCGGCGATCACCGGACCGGTGCCGACGCGCTCCGCGAGCACGCCCGCAACGGTTACGCCCGCTGCCTGCCCCATGAACAGAGTGCATGCGAACAGCGCGAGGCTGCTGCCGCGCTGGGCGGGCGCCATCTGGGTGGCGTTGACCTGCAGTGTGTTGTGCAGCATGTAGAAACCGAGACCCGCCACAAGGCATGCGGCGACGGCGATCAGTAGCGTCGATTGGAAGGCGATCCCGGTCAAGCACACGAAGAGCAGGATGCCGCCGCTAAAAGCGAGACCCGGTTCGCCCAATCCGCGCACGAGCGCAGCGGAGAGTGTGGCGTACACGAGGCCGCCCGCGCCGAAGAGCATGACGACGACGCCGGCGAGGGTCAGTGGAATCTCGTACACGCGATGCAGGTGCGTCGGTACGAACGCCAATGCGCCGACAAGCAGGAAACCTTCGACGAAAACGCTCAGCAGCACGACACGGGACCACGGCGTCCGAAGCACGGCCGCGAACCGGGTTGTGACGCTGCCGGCATCGCCGTGCGGCGCCGCCGCTTGCGGCGGCCGAAAATGCCACATCACCCACGCGGTCGCCGCAAACCATACGGCGAGCACGACGAACACGGGCCCCGCGCCGAGATAGTCCGCGCCGATGCCGCCCAGCACCTGGCCAAGCGCGATGCCGAACATCTGCCCGATGAGGTATCGCGCGAGCACCGATTGCCGTCGCTCGTACGGAACGCTGTCCCCGATCCATGCGAGCGAAAGCGGGATCAGCGCGCCTGCGGTCGCACCCGCCAGCAGCCGTGCGATCACGAGGGCAGAAAGCGTCGGGGCGAGCGCACATCCGATCGACGTGAGCGCACAGCCGATCGTCGCCAGCGTGATCACCCGGTACTTGCCGTACCGATCGCCGATCGGGCCGTAGGCCAGCTGCAGCACGCCGTAGGCGATGGCGAACGCGGTCACCGTCTGCGCGGTCGCATCGAGGCCGACTCCGTACTTTGCCGCGAGGTAGGGGAGCAGCGGATCGCAGGCGCGCAACGCCGCGCCGGAGCCGCAGGCTCCGACGGACAGCGCAACGATGGGCCGGACCGCGATGGGCTGGGCCACGGAAGGCTCAGCTCCGCCGGAGGGTTGGGGGTGTTGGTGGGTCGCGGCTACACTCTGGGACGAAAGTTGCGACCATTATGCAGCACACGACGAGGGAAACGACCATGGCCACGAAGGGACAACCCGTTTGCACCGCGGATGAGGCGCTCAAGCGCCTGAAAGCGGGAAATGCGCGCTTCGTCAGGGGCGACGCGCACTTTCCGACGGTGCAAAAGGAAATCCTCGCCGAATTGGCCAAGGGGCAGCATCCGTATGCGACGATCCTGGGCTGCAGCGACAGCCGCGTGCCGCCGGAGCTCGTCTTCGACGCGGGGTTTGGCGAGCTTTTCGTCATACGGGTTGCAGGCAACGTGCTGGGGCCCGCGGTCCTCGGCACGCTGCAATACGCCGGGTCGCACCTTCATACGCAGCTTTTCGTGGTGCTGGGCCACGAAGGATGCGGAGCGGTGAGCGCGGCGATCGATTGGAAATTGCGAGGCGCAGGGCAGAAGAGCCGCGTCGAGATCGTACTCGAGCACATTGTGCCCGCGCTCGACGAGCTCGATGCGACGCAGCCACCCGACACGCTCCTGAAATCGGGAGTCGAGGCCAATGTGCGCCACGCGGTCCGCGAAATTCTCGCAACACCGGAAGCGCAGGCGAGCCTTGCGACAGGCGATATGAAGCTGGTCGGCGCCGTTTACCATCTCGACTCGGGCGCCGTCCATTTCCTCGAGTGAGTCATGACGCTCGCTCTAGCTTTGCCGACCGATCTCCGGTCCATCGAGCGGACGCACTTCGCATTCGATGTCCCACTCCGCACCGTGGACCTTGAGAAACTTCTCGGTCAGCGCGATTGCTTTCGCGAGCGACGCTGCTTCCAGGATTGCGTAGCCGCCGATCACTTCCTTCGTTTCCGTGAATGGCCCTTGCGTCGTCGTCAGCTTGCCGTGACGCGAGCGGACGCGGGCGCCTTCCTTGGTGGGGCGAAGGCCGGCCGTGCTCACCAGGCTGCCGTTGACGGTCATTTCCTCGATCAGCTTGCCCATGTCGCTCATGAGCTGCTCGCTCGGGACCTGGCCGGCGTTCTCGTTCAGGCGGATCATCGACAGGAATCGCATTGTTCGTCTCCTTGGTTGAGTTCGACCTCCGAATTCCTCGAGGGTCAACTCTAGTCGAACGGCCGGCTCGACAATCGACAGTTCGCGCGCCGGACGCGCCGAAAATCTCGGCGGCTGGTCAAGGCGCCACCCACGAGGTCGGCCCATGCGGATGTCGGGCTTTCGTCCGGAACCTTCGGCCGAGATGCCGGTCACGGATAAGGGCGGAGCGGCCCCTTGTCCGGAGACCTCGACATGGCAATCTCGAACGCCCTTGCAAGCGTCGCAGTCGCGAACCTTTCCGCCGCGAGAACGTTTTACGAACGACTGCTCGGCCGCCCTCCCGACCGTCAACGCATGGCCAACGTCCTCGAGTGGAAGTTCGAAGGCGGCGGCGAGCTTCAGGTCTATCAGCTTGCGGATCGCGCGGGGCGCGGTTCCGCGACCTTCGTCGTGACGAACATCGACGAGCAGCGAGCCCGGCTCAAGGAGTTGAGCGTCAACCCTCCCGAGATCATCGAGAGCGGTCAGATCAGCGTCGTCATGATCAAGGATCCGGACGGCAACAGCCTCGCGTTTGCGCAGTCGCGCCCCTGACGGCAAAATTGCGCACGTACAATCCAACGGAGCCCGTTGATGGAGAATACGAGATGGTGAAGCCCGCAAAGAATACGATTTGTCTTTGGTACGATCGCGACGCCGAGGAGGCCGCGCGCTTCTACGCGAAGACCTTTCCGGACTCGTCGGTCGGCGCCGTGCATCGAGCACCGGGAGACTACCCGGCGGGAAAGCAAGGCGACGTGCTGACCGTCGAGTTCACCGTGATGGGTATCCCGTGTCTCGGGCTCAATGGCGGCCCGCAATTCAAGCCCACCGAGGCTTTCTCGTTCCAGGTTGCAACGGTCGACCAGGCGGAGACCGACCGCTACTGGAACGCCATCGTCGCCGACGGTGGCGAGGAGAGCGCGTGCGGCTGGTGCAAGGATCGGTGGGGATTGTCATGGCAGATTACGCCGATCGCGCTGATTCAGGCGATCGTCGACCCCGACCGTGCGGCAGCGAAGCGCGCGTTCGACGCGATGATGGAGATGGGCAAGATCGACATCGCCGCCATCGAGGCCGCGCGTCGCGGCGGAAGCTGAGCTTCCTACCGCGCACTGCGCGCGATAGATCCCCGGCTCGTCGGCGCGCAGCGTGATTGTCGCGTTCCGACCCGGATCAAGTCCTTCTTGGCTTGCCATGCAGGCTGAGCGCCCAGAAGCTGTGGATGACGTCGTTCGCCTTGAGCGCAATGCTGATCGGCCGGCCCACGGCGATGTGCATTTCACGGAGCTGTGGAGCATCAGACGCACTCGGGGATGACCGACGCCGGCAGCTGCCAGGAGGCCGTGCATTGCGTTATACATACGCGTCCCGTTGAATGCAGCCTCAACGACGTTTGGCACAGGGCAAACGCCTGTTCCGCTGGCCTATCAATGGAGCCTGCACGCCGACAGAGCGATCGGACTGCGGAAAATTTTTCCAGGCAGAATGTACCGGCACCACTTCATGCGTCCGCCGAACGCGATCGGCGGACATAACTGCGCAGGAAGGTTCGCGCGTCGCCGTTCGGGAATTCGATCGTGATCTCCTCGCCCGCGACCTTCAACGGATGAAGCGTTCGAAGGTCTGCGCGTCAATCAGAAATTGTGACCGGTAACATCACCCAGTCCGCGTCCGCAATTGCCGCGCCGAGTGGCGCTCCAGGCTCTCTGCCTGCTGCGACGACCGCCCCTTCTTTCGTGCCGGCGCGTCCCGGTCCGCGAAGCGCGGATTATCTCCGTGGTGACCGAGCATGCGGCACTCGGCAGCGAGCGCGAGCAGGTTCGGGTCCCTTTCGCGGCGGACGGGCACGAGCAAAGCGATCACCTGCTTGGCCGCGTACCGGCCGCTCAACGGAATCAGCTGAATCCGGGGGCTGAACAGCGCGACCCGGCCCGGCAGCAGGCTGTAGCCGACGCCGCCGCTCACGAGGTTGATCAGCGAGAAAATATCGCCGACGCGCATGACGACGTTCGGCACGTAACCGGCTCGCCGGAAGAGCTCGCCGAAGTCGGTCGCCGTGGCGAACTCGTCGTTCAGGGCCACGAATTTTTCGTTGCGCGCATGGTCGAGGTCCACGCGCGGCCTGGTTGCGTACGGGCTTCCGATCGGCGCAGCGAAGAAGATGTCGTCCTCGAACAGCGGCACCGACAAGAGCTCGGCGTTCTGGTGCGCCCGGTGCAGCGCGATGATGATCGCGTCGAGCCGACCGCTCGCGATCTGCTCCAGCAGGACCTGGTTCGATCCGAGCGTGAGATCGATGTCGAGCGACGACTTGCGCAGCTTCAGGCGCATGACGAGCTCCGGGATGGTGCTTACCGTCAACGAGTACAGGGCGCCGATCTTGAGGCGCGGCGAAGCGAAGCCGGCGGCTTCCCGCGTCTTGCGCAGCCCATCCTCGCAATGGTGGACGACCTTTTCGGCGTACTCGGCGAACGTGTACGCAGCCTGGAGCGGTATCAGCTTGCGGCCGTCGCGCTTGAACAGCGGGCAACGCGTGCTCTCCTCGAGCGAGTGCAGCGCGCGGTGCACGCTGACGACACTCTGGCCGATGGTCTCGGACACGCGCGCCATGTTGCCGGCCTTCATGAACGCGAGGAATACCTCGAGCTTCTTGAGGGTGATGCCTTCGTCGATGGCCATGCGCTCCTCCGCCTTCGCGGCAGCCTGAATCCCGCGCGATCGTTAACTTAAGAGTAACGCATTTCCGGCCGGCTTGATTGATTCGTCAGCGCCTGCGAGCCTACAGTGCATTCTCGAATCGCCCCGATCACAAGGAGGAGCCATGAACGTCACGCGCCGCAGGCTGGTTACCGGGTCCGTCGCCTCGTTGTCCCTCGCGCTCGCCGGGTTCGGCGCGCGCGCGCAGAGCCCGACCACCCTCAAGATCTCGCATCAATTTCCGGGCGGCACGATCGACCAGGGAGACTTTCGCGATCGCCTCTGCCGACGTTTCGGGCAGGAGGTCGAAAAGCGCACCAACGGCGCGCTCAAGTTCGAGATCTACCCGAACTCGTCACTCGTCAAGGTGAATACGCAATTCAGCGCGATGCGCCGGGGCGCGCTCGACCTGTCGCTGGTGCCGCTTTCGTACTCCGGAGGCGAGGTCGCGGAGACCAACATCGGGCTGTTGCCTGCGCTCGTGCCGTCGTACGAGGTCGGCTCGAAGTGGAAGAACGCGGAAGTCGGTAAGCTCCTTTCCCAGATACTCGCCGAGAAAGGCATCATCGTCGTGAGCTGGATCTGGCAGGCGGGCGGCGTCGCGAGCCGCGGCAAGCCGCTAGTGCAGCCCGAGGACGCGAAAGGCATGAAGGTCCGCGGCGGCAGCCGGGAGATGGACATGCTGTTCAAGGATGCTGGCTCTTCGGTGGTGTCGCTGCCTTCGAATGAGATCTACGCCGCGATGCAGACCGGTGCGATGGACGCGGCGCTCACGTCTTCGACGAGCCTCATCTCGTTCCGGCTGGAGGAGGTCTCCAAGTTCCTCACCAGCGGGCGCGGCAAATCGTACTGGTTCATGTTCGAGCCGCTGATGATGTCCAAGCAGATTTTCGACAAGCTGCCGAAGGCGCAGCAGGACGCGATCCTCGCCGTCGGTACGGACCTCGAGAAATTCGCCGTCGACAGCGCCAAGGCGGACGACATCGCGGTCGCCAACGTCTACACCAAGGCGGGCGCCAAGGTGTTCGACCTCGACGATGCGACGCTTGCCAAGTGGCAGGCGCTGGCTCGGCCCATCTGGAAGGATTACAGCAGCAAGAACGAGAACTGCGCCAAGCTTCTGGCCGCCGCCGAGAAGCTGCTGTGACGACGCACGTCGACAGCGAAGGCTTGCCGGAAACCGAGCCGCAGCACCACCCCGGGCGGCTGGGCGCAATCGAGACCGCCGTCGAATTGCTCCACAAGGTGGTCATCGCGTTCGGCTCGGTCGCGCTGCTGCTCGCCTCCGGGGTCCTGACGTACAGCGTCTTCTCCCGCTACATGTTCCATGCCGCGACCGACTGGCAGGACGAAGTCGCCGTGTTCTCCATCGTGGGCGCGGTCTTCCTGGCCGGTGCGTGGGTGCAGGATCATCGCGGTCACGTGGGGATCGAGGCGCTTTCGAGCGTGCTGCCGCCAGGCGTCGAGCGCATCCGTGTCGTGTTGGTCGACGTGATGAGTTTCGCGTTCTGCGCGTTCTTCGCATGGAAGTCCTGGACGCTGTTCCACGAGGCCTGGGTCGACAAGATGACGACGTCGTCGACGTTTGCGCCGCCGCTCGCGATTCCGTACGGCCTGATGGCCGTCGGCATGACGTTGCTGGTGGCGCAGCTGGCCCTGCAGATCGCCGGTCATTTCGCGCCCGGCACGCGCCGGGGAGGGAGACGGCCGTGAGCATGCTAGCGCTGAGTCTCCTGTTCGGTGGCGTCACGCTCGTCGTCATGTCGACGGGCATGCCCATCTCGTTCGCGCTCGGTTTCGTCGCCGTGGCGTTCATGGCGGTGTTCATGCCCGCCTCTTCTCTCGACACCGTCACCCAGAGCGTGTACGAGGAGATGGCGTCGATCACTTTGCTGTCGATTCCGCTGTTCATTCTCAAAGGGGCGGCGATCGGCCGTTCCAATGCGGGGCGCGATCTGTATTCGGCGATGCATGCGTGGATGCAGCGCATCCCCGGAGGTCTAGGCATCGCCAACGTATTCACCTGCGCGCTGTTCGCGGCAATGGCCGGATCGAGCCCCGCGACGTGCTCCGCCATCGGCAGCGCGGGCATCCCGGAGATGCGCAAGCGCGGCTACTCGCCCGGCTTCGCGGCCGGAATCATCGCGGCGGGCGGCACCCTCGGCATTCTGTTGCCGCCGTCGATCACGATGATCCTGTATGCGGTGGCCGCCGAAGTGTCGCTCGGCCGGCTGTTCCTTGCAGGCATCGGGCCAGGGCTGCTGCTGGTCGCGCTGTTCGCCCTGTACGCGATGTACCGCTACCGCAAGGAGTTCGCCGCGGCCAAGGCCGCCTACGCGCGCGACGGCACGCATTCGGCGTACCTCGAGCAAACCACCTACACCCTGCGCCAGAAGGTCGAGATGCTCCCGCGCGTGCTGCCGTTCGTGATTTTGCTGATCGGCGTCATGGTGGCGCTGTACGGCGGGTACGCGACACCGTCGGAAACGGCGGGACTCGGCGCGGTCCTCGCGCTGGGGCTCATCGCTATCGTCTATCACGTGTGGCGGCCGCGCGACGTGCAGCCGATCCTCGCCGCGACGCTGAAGGAATCGACGATGCTGATGTTCATCATCGGCATGTCGCTGCTCTTCTCGTACGTCATGAGCTA
>Ga0070672_100000277_pt1 | contig 29108 bp, 28 predicted proteins | sample KBSM13metaG_FD_66151 | JGI IMG/M metagenome (GOLD analysis project Ga0070672, IMG submission 66151) | Miscanthus rhizosphere microbial communities from Kellogg Biological Station, Michigan, USA - KBS M1-3 metaG | ecosystem: Host-associated > Plants > Roots > Rhizosphere > Soil ... | reverse complement strand
CACCGGTGCGCGCCGCAATGGTCAACTCTCGAATGAGACGGGTGAAGACTTTCCCCCGCTTCGCATCTACGGACGCTTTATGCCGCTTAACGGTAGCCCAGTGGCTATGGCCACCCATAACATCCTCCCTTAAGGGCCGCTGAAAAAAATCAGAGCCTTCGCCTGAAGACTTTTTGAGCAGCCTGCCATACAAAGTATCGTTGATTTTTACCGGTGGTCTAACACACTCCTCGAAGGGGTGTCAACGCACACTATGCGGCTGCAGTCACTCCCTTTGAAGCTGAACGGGCTGCGTCAGTCATGCTCCAGATGGCGATGGCGGTGAGCGGAAGCATCCGCAAGACAAAGCCGCCAAGGCCTACATGATCTGCGGGGATGCCTAGGAAGAGGCTTTGAAAGATCGCGATCGTTTCGGATGTGACGTCAAGGCCGGCGTCAATCGCCACAGTGGCGAGTAGAAATCCTGCTCCCTTGACCCACTGCCGATTATAAAATTGTCCAAGGCCCGGCAGTAAGGCGGACAGGAGCGCCGCCACTTTTGGGGAACGTGTGGACATGAAAGGACCTATTCGGAGTAAAGAAGTAGTTGGATGCCGATCAAGAGAATGAGGCCCGCCCAGGCGAGTTCCCCACGAGAGGTATTGCCCGTGGAATAAGAGTTTCTCCAGTCGGATAAGAATTTCGAAGAGCCGGCGCTCACCGCCATGATGCCCATCGCGGCATGATGCAGGGCGATTTGATGCGCGCCCGGATGGGGTCCGTGATTATGAAGAAAGAGCGAGAAGCCCCCGATGATGGCAAAGATGGGCAACGGCAGTTTCCACCAGTCTCTCGTAAGAAGCCCGGTTCTCCGCAACCATTCAATCGTCCCGATGGTCAGGGCTGAAATGCCGAACCACTTATGCTGGATTGTTTCCCACTGGCCTGTCAGAAATGCCTGGGCAAACGTCGAGCCAAACGGCCACCCTTCATGATCGCTAAAAATGAGCAAGAATGCTCCGACCGCCACCATAAAAATGGGAAGCAAAAAGCGGGTCCAAGCGAGGAGGGATGCGCTCAGTCCGTAGCGAACTTCACTGAGTCCAATGAAAATGACGCAGAGGCCTGCCAGGTGATGATTGAATTCTGAGTAAGCCTTTCCCTCCGTTGACCCTTCCCACTGATGATCCCCGTCGGCCTGATGGTGGGCTGAGCCATGATCGTGGGAGAGGGCATGCTCGCCTTCCTCATGCGCCTGAACAGGCACAATACAAACAACCAACAGAAACACGCACCATGCAAGTGTTCTCATCGTAGATAACTCACCACTCGTCTATTGCAACAAGGTATGAAAAAGCCCAGCCGGCGTTATACCGGATGGGCTGGTTTGGGACAAGAGGCTATAGAGGCTTACATGAACTTCATGAACTTTTCTTTCGCGTCATCCATCACTTCTGCGGTAATTATGGTGGCGCCGCGTTCTTTCGCCAGGCGTTCAATCTCTCGGCGCGCCATCGGCTGGATAAAATCCGGGATGTTTTCGAGCCGCTTTTCAGCGTCCGGAGTCCATGCGATCCCATTTGAGTCGTTCTTCGAGTCGTCCATCACTTGCAGATTGATCGCTTTAAAGCCATGTTTGCGTGCATACGCTTCCACACTACTTTGGACCATGGGTTTGACGAATGAAGGCAGACGCTCGAGCTTTTCCTTGGCATCCGGCGTCCAGGTAAATTCGGAGGCGCCTCCATTGCTGGCTTCCGCCTTGCCCCCGGTCAATCCCATTTCAGCGACCATCGCAGAGAAAGGGCAACCACTGCCCGTTTTCTCGCCGGGCTTGGTTTGGTTCGGCGCCATTGGTTCGGCACCGGCAGAAGCGGAAACCGGTTGTCCACTCTGGATTTTTTCATTCAAATAGGCCGCCATTTGGCCGGATCCGGCCAGCGCCTCGTCTTTTAAGGTTCCGCGGGTCATCTCAAACGGTTCAGCGGCCACCGTACGGCCACCGAGTTTCACGCCGAGAGAACTGACCATCTGAGTTTCGCCTGGGTTGGTCACCATGGAAAACTTGGCCCCGCACGACGGGCAGCCGAAAAAGACGCCCAGCGATCCTTCGGCGGGCTTCTCTACTTTTTCAAAGCCCATGTAGGTTTCACAGTTTAGACACACGAATTTCATGACGGCTCCTTCTCGGTCTCGCCTAGAGTTTTTCGGCAAGGACCTTCTTATAATCCAATAAGGAACGAATCCGCCCGGCGATGTCTTGGAATCGTTGAATCGTCGGATACTCGTTGTCCAAGAGAGGGATCCCTTTATCGAATGTTCGAGCCAGTGTCCTATCGAACGGAATGCGGCCCAGCAGAGGCACGTCCAGTGCCTCGCACAGCGCATCGGTATTGCCCTCGAACAGTTCGTGTTCGGCGCCGCATGAAGGACAGCGGTATTGGCTCATGTTTTCGACCATCCCCAACACCCGGATGCCCATGTCCCTGGCATACGTCACCGATTTCTGCACGACGTCGGAGGCGACTTCCGACGGCGTCGTCACGACAATGGCGCCCGCGAGGTCGGGAATGAATCCCGCGATCACCGGGGGCTTATCGGCGGCGGCGCCGGGCGGAAGATCGGTCAACAAATAATCCAGGTTACCCCAGATCACATCGGCGAGAAATTCTCGAATGACGTTCATCTCCATCAGCCCCAACCAGACGGGGCTCACGTCCATCGGTCCCTTCCAACGAACCGGGGAAGCGGGATCGAGAAAAAAATCCATCGACGCCACTTTGATCCCTAATGGGCCGACAGGAGGAATGGCTCCGTCGGAAGTCATCGTCAAGGACTGGCCGGTCATTCCCAGCATGCGGGGGACGCACGGGCCATTAAGATCGACATCCAACAGGCCGACTTTCGCGCCCTGGCGCGCAAACGCGAGGGCCAGATTGACGGTCGTCATGCTTTTGCCGACTCCGCCTTTGCCGCTCATCACGACCAGCTTGTGTTGGATCCCGGCCATGCGGGCCTGCACCTGCCGCATTTGGTCGGTGATCTGCTGGACGACCTTCGCGTCGTCCGAATATTTGAGCTTGCCCAGGATGGTTTTTAAATCTTTTTCTACAGCCATAAGACGCCCACGGTAACATAGCGATTTCCAGCGAGTCAAACGCATGCGGCACTGAAAAATCTCAGCTCTGCGATGACTTGGTGGGTGGCGTGAACCGATCGTTTCTCTATCTAGGAAGCCAAACTTCCTCAGTCCTTGTCGAGAGGACGGCTCCGTTTCGCGCTAGATCGAATACTGGAAGGTGGGCTTTGCGCCGATGGCGCGGGCTAAGACCCCTGTACGTTTCAGCTCTTCGATAATTTGTTGAGCGGCTTCGTCGAAATTCTTGGGGCCGGCGAAATGCAGATCGATGTTCGGCGGTGTGTCTTCGGCGGTTTTCGTAATATGGACCGCGATCAATGGAGTCGGGTGTACGAGCGTGCGGATGGATTGCGCCACTTCGTGGCCGGGTAAAGCAAAGGGGTTGGTCGTGGAGACAAGAATCAGTCCGGTGTCGACCAGCAAATGGGCGACTTCGCCATATCGTCTGACCATTTCCTGTGCGTGCGCCGTATCGGTTTCAGCCAGGTCCGCGTCCAGTCCGCGGCGGAGGTTCTCCGCATCCAAGAGATAAGCATGCCGGCCTTCGGCGACGAGCATGGCTTCCAGTTTTCTGGCTAAAAAGGATTTGCCGGTATGCCGCCCGCCGGTGAAAAGAATGATGGCAGCGCGATGCCCGTAATGTTGGGCCCTGGCTTCCGCACTCACTTCGCCCTTGACCCATGCAAAATCTCGGCGGCGGGCTTCGTCCCGAAGAATCTCCTGCTCGTCGTGAACCAGTTCGGTAATGATGCCGCCACCCGAAATGTCGTATTCATCGACGATGACGAATCGGCCGGTGGTCTCGAATGTGTGTGAAAGATCAAACGCCAGCGGAGCTTTGGCGCGCAGGGTCAGCTCGGCGACTTGGTTTTTTTCGACGGTCTGTCCCCCCTGATGATGATCCAGGTCGGTGGTATCGACGATGCGGTGAATGGCTGCGATTTCGCACCCGACCTCGCGCGTTCCCAAGCGAATTAAGTATTTTTTAGCGCGCTCAAGAGGTCGTCGGCCCAGCCAGAATACATTGGCGCGAAAGGCGGTGGAGACCAGAGGCAGATCGTCCTGGCGGGAGGCGATTTCTCCGCGCTCGACGAAGATTTGCTCGTCCAGTGTCACGCCGACAGACTGTCCGGCGCGCGCCTCGGTCGGCGACGGTTCGATGTTGAATGCTTCGATGCTTTTAATGTTGGCCGTTTTATTCGACGGAGAAAAGACGAGACGATCGCCGACACTGAGACGGCCGGCGGTAATTCTCCCGGCGATGATGCGGCGCGCGTCGAACTTATACACGTCCTGCACCGGAAACCGCAGGGATTGATCGGATCGGGCAGATCCTTTTTGGAAGAGGCCCAGCGTATCCAGCACCGTCGGGCCTTGATACCACGGCATGTGCTCGCTACGCGTCACGATATTGTCTCCCAGCTTGGCGCTCACCGGGACCACGCGTTCGGGCGTCACTTTGAATTGACTAAGAAACTCACGATATTCCTTTTCGATGCCGTCGAACACATCTTGCCGGTAGCCGACCAAATCCATTTTATTCACGACCACGGCAACCTGTTTAACTCCTAACATCGACAAGAGATAACCATGTTTCTTGGATTGCTCTTTCACGCCCTCGAGTGCGTCGATCAAGAGGAGCGCCGCCTCAGCCCGTGCGGCGCCGGAGACCATGTTCTTCAGGAATTCCTTGTGGCCGGGCGCATCGATAATGATGTACTGCCGTCCGTTCCACATGAAAAACGTGCGCGCCGTATCGATCGTAATGCCCTGCTCCTGCTCCTCGAGAAATGCGTCGAACAGGAAGGCATATTCAAACTCCTTTCCTTGCTGTCGACAGATCGCCTGGACCTTTTCCAGTTTGCCTTCCGGTAAGGATCCGGAATCGGCATAGAGCCGACCCAGCAAGGTGGATTTGCCATGATCGACGTGTCCGACGATCACGATGTTCATTGTTTCAGACGGCTTGGTATTCGTGATGTCCATCTCTATCACTCGTAATGGAATGCTCAAACGGACAGGCCAGCAAGGCCGCAGGGGAGAAAAAGTCGGAGGCGTACCCTCTGGGGTACGTTGAGGAGTTTTTCGAGCCGAGAACGAAGCTGGATGTCGGTTTCACCATTCCACCCTTACATGTAGCCGTCTTTGCGCAGCAACTCCATCCCTCTTCCCTCATCCTGTGCGCGCCCGGCGCGCTCGGCGACGGTGGTGTGACGCAATTCTTCAATGATGTCGTCGACCGTCTTCGCCGTGGATTTAATGGGGAAGGTGCACGGCGCGCAGCCGAGGCTTCGATAGCGTGTGCCGTTTCCTTGATCGAGATACAGATCCATAAAAGGAATGTTTTCGTACTTGATGTATTCCCAAATATTGATCTCCGTCCAGTCGAGTAGAGGATGGACACGAATGTGCGTCCCGGTCGGAAAGGTAATCTTGAACTGATCCCACAATTCCGGCGGCTGATCCCGAAAATCCCAATCACCGTGTTTGTCCCGCGGTGAAAAATACCGTTCCTTCGCACGCGTGCCTTCCTCATCCGCGCGGACGCCGAGGATGACCCCGGTATAGCCTTTCTCTTCGATGAGGTTTTTAAGCCCCTGCGTCTTTAACGCCGTGCAACAGGTGACGCGTCCCATCGACGGATTCATGCCAGCCGCGAGCGCTTCCTTATTTTGTCCGACGACCAGATTCAGCCGCCACTCGCGCGCGATGCGATCCCGGTATTCGATCATCGCTGGAATCTTGTAGCTCGTATCGACGTGCAAGAGAGGAAAGGGAACGTGCCCGAAAAAGGCTTTCCGCGCCAGCCATAACAGAACGGTCGAATCTTTCCCCATCGACCACAACATGGCCAGATGATCGAAATGCTTATAGGCCTCACGAAGGATATATACGCTCTGATCTTCGAGTTGTCGCAGATGATTCATGCCGCCGACTCCTTGTGGTCGGCGCGTGGAGTGGGCTTGGCCAATTCACTCAGCTTGGCCGCGGCGGCCCCGGTTTCCAAGATGTGTTGCGCCATCGGCACTCCGGCGGAAATCGACGGCGCCATACCGGCGGCATAGAGAATCATCGCGGCATTCTGCACAACCCACTCGCGTTGCATGCTGCGCACTTCATTGTTGAGGAGTTTTGTGAGGAGCGCCGCTTCTTGGTCTGCATGTGCCGGCGAGAACCCCGCCATGTCCCGAAACGAGCCCGGTGCAAGGCCGATGTCGCGAGGTTGCAGCGAGAGCGGCATGATTCGCTCGTCCTTCACGTCGAGTATTCGGCTGGCTGAGGCAATGGAAAGCTCCGGATCGCCTTCCACGCCTCGTACCACCAAGACGCGACGGCTTCCGAGCATGTTCAAGGCTTCCGCGGTTTTCTCAAAATAGGGAGGATGGGTCACGCCGATCATCTGCACCGGTGCACGAGCCGGGTTTAACATCTTGGCAACGGGGTGAAAAAAGCTTCGGACCCCGAGGTCCTGTCTGAGCCGCAAAAAATTCGCGAGCGGTGGATGATAGAGCGCGATATCGAGATAGGCCAGTCCTTTGGACGCAACCTCGTGACTGACTTGACCGGGATCCAGGTCGACCGGGATGCCGAGTGCCGCAAGCACGGCGGCCATGCTGAGTCGTTCGGGAATACCTTCGTGCCCATGAATCAGGACGGCGGCCCCTGCGGCCGCAGCGATAACGGCGGCGCCCGCTAAGGCGTGGAAGGTGTCCTTCTTTCCGGCATAACTGGCTAGATCGACGAGGGGGCGACGCGTGGCGATACGTAACGGCGCTTTATACTCGCGGGACGCTGACGTGAAGGCGGCTAACTCCGAGATCGATTCCATTTTGACGCGCATCGCCAAGATAAAGGCGCCGACCTGGACCGGCGTCGCTTGACCTTCAACGAGCAGGCGCATGGCCTGTTTTGCTTCATCCCACGTCAGGTCTTTCGAAGCCCTGGCGCCTTTGCCGATTTTCGCAATAAAGTGCTGCATGAGTGGAGCATCCATGGTGTGACCTGGTCGATTAAAATAACCCGCGCATCCCGGCGGCTGCCAGGATCGCTCGATCGGCAATTCCAATTAGAATGTGAGAACCTGGTCGGCCTTCGCGACTTCTTCTTTCCAGAACGCTTCTGCGCGTTGTACTTCGTCGAGTTCGGGAATCAGCTTTTCCACCGGCAGATCGAAAAACTCCATCGAGTCACGACATACGGACAGTTTCGCGTCTCCCTTTTCTTTGAGCTCGCGCAGCAGCAAGGGAAGGTCGTGAAGCTTGCGTTCCTTTAACAGGGTGCGAACTTTGACCTCACGACCGCGATAGGCCTCCGTGAAGGTCAACTCGTGGACTGTGTCGAGCGCCAATCGCGCGACGGCTTCGTCCCGAAAGAACACGCTGACCCGCGTTCCCGATTCAACGGCGGTACGCGCGATCTGGCAGGCTTGCAGAAGATTGTTATAAGTTCCTCGCGTGACAATCATGGCCAACGTTTTCATCGTACAATCCGCTCCATCTTCCGCAAAACCGTACCGTCAAATGTCATGCAAGTCGTCAGCAAAGGAATTGACGAATCATCGATCGTTCAATTATTTGTGCAACCCACATTCCGTCTTGCCGAAGTTTTTCCAGCGTCCAGAGCGAGGGTCTTCGCCCGGAGTGACCGGCGCCGTGCAATGGGTGCAGCCGATGCTGGGATAATTGCGATCGTGCAAGGCATTGTACGGTACGTCATGCAGCCGAATATACGTCCAGACATCGTCCGCGCTCCATCGTGCCAGCGGATTGAATTTAAGCAATCCGAATTTCTGGTCCCATTCCACGAATCCGGCGTGAGCGCGGGTAGGGCCCTGGTCGCGACGAATGCCGGTCATCCAGGCGGAATAGCCGCCGAGGATGCGTTTTAGCGGTTCCACTTTTCGGAGATCGCAACACCGATCTGGTTCTCGCAACCACAGGGCCTCTCCGTATTGCGCCGCCTGTTGTTCGGGAGTGAGCAAGGACGTGACTTGGATGACCTGCGTGGAAAGCAGTCCATACTTCTCGATGATGCGGTCCCGTACGGTATAGGTCTCGGGGAACAAGAACTCGGTATCCAAATAAAACAGCGGGGTCCGGGGATCGATCTTATGGATCATGTCGATAAGCGCGACATCCTCCGCCCCGAAGCTGCACGCGAGGATAATGCTGTGACCATAATGAGCCAGGGCGTAGGCGACGACGTCCCACGGCTGCTTGACCTCAAACGAATCGCTGAGCGCTTTCAACGCTTCATCGGATGGTCGTGTTGTTGCCTGGCTCACGAGCGAAGATTCTCCTCTTGTCCATTCATGATCGCGCAAACAAATAGGCCCGTTACCCCTCTACTTTTTCCACGAGAATTTTGAAGTGAGCGGCTTCCGGCTCCAACGGCGCCTCGATCAGAATCTTGTGGCCATCGTTACGAAGGCTCATCGGCACATTCTTGATCGGTTCGCCGGCATCCAGCCATACTTCTAATTGCTCGCCGGCATCCATCATTTCCAACTTGAGCTTGGTCTTCACATAATTTAAGGGGCAGGCCACGCCACGAAGATCGTACACGGGCGAACCGGATTGGGCCGCACTCTGCGCCGGTTGTGAGGTTGAAACTTGAGAGGCAGAGGCTGGCGATGTTTCTCCCTCGTCGATTTTTAATTTGAGATCCTTGCCGATCTGTTCTGTCGCCGTTTTGCACGCTTCAACGAATCCCGTCGCAAAGTCGGTCTTGGCCCGCGCAAACTCCGGCGTGGTATCCTTGGGGCCCAGGTCGTCAATTTGAGCGACCAGATTTCGATAAGAAGAATGCACTACGTTTCTACCGGCAAACAGACGTTCGAATTCCGCCAAGGTCTCGGCATCGGTAGACGGATCCAGACCTTCTGTAACCAGCAGCGCCTTGGCTGCCGAGAGGACCGCCCGGTAGGCTTTGTTGACCGCGACGGCATATTGGTGCTTGTCCAATAAAAGACGGCCCTGATACAGCTCTTGCTCCGCTTCCAATATGCGATTATCGATCATCTCCAAGGCGCCTCCGGCGCACTCTCCGGGCCCCAGGTCTTCCAGCACAAACTCCTCTTCACCTTCCCAATCGTAATAAAACGTCGGATCGTCTTCGAAGGACGGCACAATCGTATAGGGAATAAGGCCTTCCTTGAGCTTGGCCTTGCCGCTCCGATTGAGAAAGGCGGGAAACGATTCCGACGATTGCCGCTCGCGGCGGTAGAGGTCCACTAGATGGGAGATGGCCGTGGGAACATTCTTCGCGGGCAGTTTCACGGTCATTTGTCCAATCTTCGCCGTGCCGTTTACTTGGCCACCAAGATGGAGTTCATAGTGCGGCGCAACGTGTTCTCCGATGCGTTTTCCAACACCATGCAATCCGATGGTGGCGATATGATGTTGCGCGCACGAATTGTGGCAGCCGCTGATCTTGACGGTGGTCCCCGTTAAATCCTCGGGGACTTTGCCGGGAGGAAATACTTCGGCCATCGCGCGTGCCAAGCCTTTGGACGAGGTGATTCCAAGTCCACAAGTATCGGTGCCGGGACAGGCAATAATGTCTTCAACCAATTCCGCGCCGGGCGCGGCCAACCCGTGAGACTCCAGATCATGATATAGGGCATCGAGCTGAGCGTCTGGAATCCAGCGCAAGATCATGTTCTGATTAATCGTAGTGCGCAAGTTGCCGTTGGAATACTGCTCTGCCAAATCGGCCACGGCGTTCATCTGGGCCGAGGTGATGTCTCCCATCTGCAGCTTCACGATTGCGGCGGCAAATCCGGGTTGTCGCTGCACGACGGTATTGGTTCGTTTCCAGGCGTGATAGGCCGATTCGCCAGGCTGTCCGTGGCCATTTCGGGCTCCATTTCCGTTGGAGACACTCGGCTTGCTTGATGTCGGCATAATCAAGGCGACCGGTTCGTCCCGATGTTCGAGAAGCCGGATTGGTCCATGATCGGGCCGCGCATGGCCCATCGCGATATAGGCTTCTTCCCATCGCTTCTTGAATTCGTTGAAGCCCAATTTATCGATCACGAATTTCATACGTGCCTTGTGGCGGTTCTTGCGATTTCCCAGGGTATCGAACACTTTGATGACCGCTTCAATGCTGGGGATCAACTCATCGACGGGCACGAATTCCCGCAGCACTTGGGCGATGCGAGGCGTGGAGCCCAGTCCGCCGCCGACAGCCATGCGAAAACCAATCACCCCATCATGCCGCGTAGCTGCCAGAAGGCCGATGTCGTGAATGGGCGTGAGCGCGCAATCATGGCGGCACCCTGAAAAGGCAATCTTAAATTTTCGCGGCAAGCTTTGATTCAAGGGATTGCGCAACAGATGCAGCGCCACCGTTTTGGCATACGGCGTGACGTCAAAGACTTCGCCTTGGCAGACGCCGGCCAAGTGGCAGGCCGTCACGTTACGCACCGTATTCGCGCATGCCTCCCGCGTGGTCAAACCGACCTCCGCCAGCTTACGCATGATCGTCGGCACATCCTCCAGCATGGCGAAGTGCAGTTGGATATCTTGCCGTGTCGTGACGTGCCCGACGCCGGTGGTATACCGATCGGCCAGCTCGGCGATGCGCCGCAATTGGTTCGCTGTCAGGCCTCCGAAAGGAATCTTGATCCGGACCATCTGAACGCCGGGCTGCCGCTGGCCATAAATTCCATATTGCAGCCGGAAAGGTTTGAAGATGTCATTGGAAACCTCTCCAGCCGTGAGGCGCTGCACTTCGCTCTCGAACGTTTCGATTTCTTCGAGGATCGCGGCAGGAATTGGAGTGGTATGAATTTCTCGCAGTGCATGAGGGGCAGCCATAGTCATCTCCGTAAGGGGCAAGTCAAATGTGATACATCAAGGCACGGTCTTGTTCGAACTGTTGGTGACGATCGATCAGATCTTTGAGTGTGATTGCGGAAAGCACGCCAAGTTCAGCCTGTCTCACCTGTGCCCAAATATCATGAAGCAATGAGTCGAATGGAGTGCGGCCCGATCCCCGACGGTACGTCGCCTTCGGCTCTTTGGGCATGGTCAACGGGCCATCCAAGGCTTCCACGATTTCTGCTAACGAGATCGCGGACGGAATCTTCCCCAAGATATACCCGCCCTGAGCTCCTCGATGACTATCAATGAGACCGGCCTGTTTCATGGCATGCAGGACCTGCTCAAGAAATCGAACCGGAATCCCTTTTCGTCGCGCGATCGCCTTGGATTGAACGGGAGCGCTCCCATTCTGCAGAGCAAGGTCGACAATGGCCATGATCCCGTATGTCGCTTTCAAAGAGACTTTCATTTATGAGTATTCCGATAGGAATAGAAGACCACCTAACATAGATACAAAATTTTCATAAGAGAAGTCAAGGGCCTAGATTTATTTTTACGAAATTGTCCCATGCACGTAATTGACTTGGGTGTGGGGTTGGAGGATAATCCCGCCTCTTCTTCTGGATGCCTTCATGACCACTCGACCTGCACCCCTCAGTGTCCTCGTGTTGACACACGATCACGATCTTTCTTCGCACCTTAAGCGTGAACTCAAAGAGGCCACGTTGACCGTCGCGAAAGATTGCGAATCGCTGCCTCGCACCAAACGCCCTTATGACGCCGTGTTAGTTGAAGCCAGGCGCGGAGCGTCGGCCGATCTGGCCGACATCCAGCAAGCCGTGGATTCGCCGCACACCGTGATTGTCGCTGCGCCTCGTGAAGTGCTACGGCAGGCGTGTGACTTTCTCAAAGGCATGAAGTCGTTAAATGGACATGCCCACGAGGGGTCCGACAAGCTGTGTTTGGAGAGTTACATCGAGTCCAAATTGAGCGAGTTCGTCAAGGGAATGAAAAGCAGCGCCGGGCGGAATTTGCATCCCATGCTGATTTCAGCCGTCGAGCGCCCGTTGATCACCTTTGCGTTGAAAGAGACGAACGGAAATCAGATCCAGGCGGCGCATCTACTGGGCATGAACCGGAATACGTTGCGCAAGAAAATCAGCGAACTCCGCATTCCGATCAAACGCGAAAAACCCGCCAAGGCTTGACCTCGCGATCGGTCTATTTACGCGAAATTCTTGACAGTGCCGGAGGCGCTATATTAGCATGGCGATTGTATTTTTTGGGCGCGTAGCTCAGGGGGAGAGCGCTACCTTGACACGGTAGAGGTCGACGGTTCAAGACCGTCCGCGCCTACCATTCCGTTTCAAGGGCATCGAACTGCCCAGCGCGGTCGATGCCTTTTCATTTTCAGGCATGCGCCGCGATGAATCCGTTGCCGTTTAAGGACGGCACGGAATCCATAGCAATTGGAAAGATAATTCTTACTTGATGAAGCCTGCAGTGCACGAGATCGAAGTCAGTCTGCCGGATGGAGTTCATCGACGCATCCCTGCCGGTAGTACTGTGGCCGATGCCTTGAACGTACAGGCTTCCAACACAGAGGTATTGGCGGCAAAAGTCAACGGCACACTGGTAGACCTCGCTGCAACCTTGCAAGACAATGTGACGATCGAACCGGTGACCTTCGCTACCCCGGAAGGCAAGGAGGTCTATCGGCACAGCAGCACGCACATCATGGCTCAGGCCGTGAAAGAACTTTTCCCGACTGCCCAACTGACAATCGGCCCCGCCTTGGAGGAGAGCTTTTATTACGACTTTGCGTTCGATCGCCCCTTTACGCCGGAGGACCTCGAAAAGATAGAGGCCCGTGCACAGGAAATCATCAAAGCCAATCGTCCCTTTGTGCGAAAAGAAATGTCGCGCGAAGAAGGCATGAAGTTTTTTCACGGTCAAGGAGAGGAGTACAAGGTCGAGATCATCGAAGGGTTCACGGATCCCACGGTGTCACTCTACGAACAGGGAACCGGCTTCGTCGATTTGTGTCGCGGACCGCACGTGCCGAGCACGGGATACATCGGCGCATTGAAGTTGCTCTCGACCGGCGGTGCCTATTGGCGTGGCGACGAGCGGAATGCCATGCTGCAGCGCGTGTACGGCACGTCCTTTCCCACCAAGGCAGAGATGGATGCCCATCTTGCCAAACTGGAAGAAATCAAACGGCGCGATCACCGGAAGCTCGGAAAAGAGCTCGATCTGATCTCGATTCAGGAGGACATCGGTCCCGGCTTGGTGCTCTGGCACCCCAAAGGCGCACTGATTCGGCTCCTCATCGAAAACTTTTGGCGCGAACAGCATCTTCGGCATGGGTATGAGTTGGTCTATTCCCCGCACGTGGCGCGGCTCGATCTCTGGAAGACCAGTGGCCACGTAGATTATTACCGGGAGAATATGTTCGTTCCCATGAAAGTGGAGGCCAGTGAATATCAACTCAAACCGATGAACTGTCCGTTCCACATCATGATTTACAAGTCCCATTTGAGAAGCTACCGCGATCTGCCCATTCGCTACGGAGAATTGGGAACGGTGTATCGATATGAGCGGACGGGCGTGTTGCATGGCCTGCTTCGAGTGCGCGGTTTCACGCAGGACGATGCGCATTTGTTTTGCCGTCCCGATCAGATCGAATCGGAAGTCAGCCATGTGCTCGACTTTACGTTTTTCATGATGAAGACGTTCGGCTTCTCGGACTTCGAGGTGTACCTCTCGACGCGTCCGGAAAAAGCCGTAGGATCGGAAGAGCGCTGGGCGCAAGCGACTGACGCGCTCGAAGCGGCGCTGAAAGGCCGGGGCGTCGCCTACGAGGTCGATCCCGGTGAAGGCGTCTTTTATGGCCCCAAGATCGATATCAAAATTAAAGATATGCTGGGACGGTCATGGCAGTGCTCGACCGTCCAGGTGGATTTCAACAACCCGGAGCGATTCGAATTGGCGTATACCGGTGAAGATGGGAAGCCGCATCAGCCGATCATGATTCACCGCGCGCTTCTCGGTTCCATCGAACGATTTTTCGGTATCCTCGTCGAACATTATGCCGGCGCGTTTCCGACATGGCTCGCGCCCGTCCAGGCGCGTGTTCTGCCTATTACCGATAAGCAACGCGAGTATGCGGATGCGGTCGTGAAACAGCTTGTCACGAAAGGCTTCCGCGCTGAGGCGGATACTCGTAACGAGAAAATCGGGTTGAAGATTCGTGAAGCCGAAAAGTCCAAGATTCCTTACATGCTCGTCGTTGGAGAGCGTGAAATGGAAGCCGGGACCCTGTCCGTCCGTGGACGCAGCGGGGCCAATCTCGGTACACTTCCAATCGCGGGGCTGATCGACCTGATCGCCGGCGACATCGCGAAGACTGCTCCAACCCCTATTCATAACTGAGGAGGTGCCGTATCGTTCCTAAGCTGAGGGTGAACCGGGAAATCCGAGTTCGGGAAGTGCGTGTCATCGGACCTGAAGGTGAACAGCTTGGTGTGCTTGCAACACCGGATGCGTTTAAGAAGGCGCAGGAATTGAACTATGACCTGGTCGAGGTCGCCCCAACCTCGCAGCCGCCCGTCTGTAGGATCATGGACTATGGCAAGTACAAGTACGAGCTCAGTAAGAAGGAACATCAGAGTCGGCGACACCAAAAGTCTACGCAGGTGAAAGAAATCAAACTGCGGCCCCGCACCGACAAGCACGATTTGGAAATCAAAGTGCGGCAGATCAAGGAATTTCTCGCAGAGGGCAATAAGACGAAGGTTACGGTAAATTTCCGGGGACGGGAGATGGCGAACCAAGAATTAGGCCGGGCGGTGATGACCTCGGTGATGGAGCAGGTCGTGGACACCGGGAACATCGAGTATCAACCGCGCATGGAGGGCCGAAGTCTCATCATGATCGTCGCCCCCAAGAACTGATCGTTAGAAAAGGAGCGGTATGCCGAAATTGAAAACTCATTCGGGCGCCAGCAAGCGTTTCAAACGCACGGGAAGCGGAAAGCTCGTGAGACGCAAGGCCGGGAAACGGCACATTTTGACCAGCAAAGCGCGGGATAGAAAGCGAAGGCTAAAGGGGTCCGCTCCAGTGGATGCCGGCGCCACCTATGCCGTCAATCGGCTATTGCCATACGGCGCGTAACCTCGATCGCGACGTCCGTATCGATCGACAGTACAGAGTGAAGGAGGAATGTTCACATGCCACGCGTAAAAGGTGGTCCCAAGACCAGACAGCGACGAAAAAAGCGGCTGAAATTAGCCAAGGGTCAATACGGTGGGAAAAGTCGGCTCTTTCGCACGGCGACAGAGTCGGTCGACAAAGGTCAGCAATATGCCTATGTCGAGCGGAAAAAACGCAAGCGGAATTTTAGAAACCTCTGGGTCGCGCGCATCAATGCGGCGGTTCGCGCGCATGGGTTAACGTATAGCCGGTTCATGAATGCGTTGAAGGTCGCCAATATCGGCCTGGACCGAAAAGTCCTGTCCGACATGGCGATCAAGGATCCGAGCGGCTTTCAAAAGCTGACGGAAATGGCGAAGCAGACGGTACCGGTTGCAGGCTAGCGACGGCATCCTGTCATTCGACCGACCGTCGAATGACAGGGTCGTTCCGTCATTTTTCTTCCAGTAAGCTATCGATCGTCAATTCAAACGCGACCGTCGGCATCGTCACCTGCCAGTGTTCCAACACTTCCGGGTGCAGTTCTCCGATCACACCGATCGCACCTGCCTGAGAACAAATCCGACCCACTCTGCCGTCCAAAAAGCTTGGATGCGTGACCGTCTCCAAACTATACGACACGCCGAGGTAGTACAACAGCAGATCCAACGTCGAGTGAATCTCGGAGAAATTCGCCGTCGCATGCGCGATCATTCCGCCCAGCGAGAGCACGGTTCGAGATCCCAATTCGTGCGCGGCATCGGGAACGGCCACGTCGCCCACTTCAAAGAGACGATGTGGATAAAAGCTTCTGGTCGAGACCGACTCGACCCGTAAGAGCGACGGAATAATCGACTGCCTGAGCGTGCCGTAGGTTTGGGCCATCGGATTGTCCACTTCGACGACCTGCCCCCAGGCGGATCCGGCCAGCCGCATGCGATCTACCAACTCAAGACGAGACGATAAGAGATTGGACATCATTTCTTGAAATCCAAATCCGACCATCAAATCACGCACTCTGTCGGAGAGCTGCTCCAAGCGGGATAAGCCGCCGACCGTGAAATCCGACGGCATCACCGACGCGAATGAACCATACCCGCGGCTGATGGCGACGTCTTCGACGACATCGACCGGATGCATCAGGTCGTTGCGATAAGGGGGAAGCTTGACCGTGATTTTGTCTTTCGACGGCGTCGCCTCATAGTCGTAGGTCGTCAGCGCGTCCCGAATGTCTTCCGATGAAAACTCTTGTCCTAACGCCAAGGCGATCGTCTTGATGGGAATCGATCGGGTTTTGCCGAAGTCATATGGCGTTCGAATCGTCTTGCCAAATTCCGTTTCGTACGGATAGACAATCTCTACCGCGCCGATCTCCGCGCCTCGATCCGCCAGATTGACGGCCATGATGTTGAGCGACAACAGCACCATGGGTAAATCCGTTCCGGTCACTTCCACCAGCAGGGCTCGATCGCCAACGTGAATTTCTCCGATTTCGCGGCTATTGATAATGGGAGGGAGGGACAGCACCTGACCTTCCGTGTCCAACAGCAGCGGCACGCGTTCGCAACCGGCCAGGATCGATCCGTACTCCAGCCCTTTGGGATGCACGGCAAGAATTTCTTGCGGCGTCATCTTTTCATCGAAGCCCAGAGGAGTGAAGCGAGCGACATCCGGCTTCACCAGCGCGTAATTGATTGGGAAGACAATCTCGGCCAGGCGGTAAAGTCCGATCGACACGGTCTGTCGTTTGCGTCCATAGATATCTGCGAGTTTTTCTTGAACCTGAATGAGCTGCGTCAAACCGGCAGCCGTCACTTCGTATCCGACGGCCGTGCAGGCGGCCACATACGGCCTCACTCGTTCGAGGTCGGGCGCGACCAGCAGGCGGTGGCTCGGACGGGCCTTGCTGCGAAAAAATGAATAGGTGGAGCGTGCGCCGGATACCTTGGTCCGAATTTGACGGGCTATCCCTTCGCATGACCAGAGATCCGGTCGATTGCTGTCTTGAAGTTCGATGCGAAGTTCGCCGGTCTCTTGATCGTGGTCTTTGAGTTCGCCTTTGACAAGCTGTAGCCACAATTCGATTTGTTCGGTCGTCAATGGACGAGGGAGAGACGACCCTAGCAGTCCTTCGAAATCCTGTCGGTCAATTGAGATAGTCGGCATGGTTATGGAGGTTATCGGTAGTGAGTCGGTTTAAAGACCATCATTCGCAATCTGGCTAAAACCGGCCGCGAGTTGTGCGAATCAATTCCAAGTCAGCTGAGAACAGGTCACGAATGTCGTGAATGCCCAAGGCGACCATCGCCATACGATCTAATCCCAAGCCCCATGCGATCACGGGAACATCGACTCCAAGCGGAACGGTGACTTCCGGTCGAAACAATCCCGCGCCTCCGAGTTCCATCCAGCCGAGTTTTGGATGGCGGACATGCAGCTCAACCGATGGTTCGGTGAAGGGAAAGTACGCGGGGAGAAAACGGCTCTCCTTCGCTTGCGCCATTTCTTTCGCAAACAGATCCAAGAGGCCAAGGAGCGTGCGGAAGTTGATTGCCTCGCCGAGCACGATCCCTTCTACCTGGAAAAAATCCGGAGAATGTGTCGCATCGACCTGGTCGTAACGAAAGCAGCGCGCGATCGAAAAATACTTTCCCGGTATCAAAGGTGTCGACGCCAAGGTGCGCGCGGACACGGCCGTGCCTTGGCTGCGAAGCACGAGCCGCTTCGCGCGTGCACGATCGTAAACGTATCCCCACCCGGTGGAGCCGGTGTCCCCACCGTTCTCGTGCGCTGCGGCGACGCGGTCCAGAAATGGATCCGGGTTCGACCGCGCATGCGACGGCTCTTTGACAAAATAGACGTCGTGAATCGCGCGTGCCGGGTGGAATTGGGGCATATACAAGCTGTCCATATTCCAGAACTCGGTCTCGACGAGCGATCCTCTCATTTCCTGAAAGCCCATGCCAACCAACTTGTATTTCACCTGATCGAGAAACTCGCGATAGGGGTGACGCTTGCCGACGGCCGTGCGCGGTGGCCGCAAGCTGATGGAGTATTTTCGAAAACGTTTGGTCCGCCATGCGCCGTCTTTCAAGAGGTCGGGTGTGAGTTGCGAGACTTCTTCAGCGACGCCGCCTTTGAGCAAAGCTTGAATGGCTTCTCCTTCTGACGTGAGCACATACGCGCGATCGGGACGTTCATCGAGACGAAACGGCTCGCGCGCATTGCCGCGTTTGACGGCGTGTTGCTTAATCACGTCCCGCATCGTATCGGGAAAGGTCGAGAGGTCACGCGCGCCACCGTGCAATTGCTGCAACAGCGCTCGCAATGATTCGGACGTTCGACTGGCTCCTCCCGTCGCTTCCACAATGCCACCGGCGACAATCCGGATCGCCCCTTCCTTCTTGAGCGTACCGATGGCGCCGCTCATCTCCGTCGGTTCCAGCCCCTCGCTGGCCTGAATGTCTTGAATGGTGAGTCGTTTGCCGGTTTGCTGGGCCTGTTTCAAGACCGAGAGAATGCACTCGATCGGCGCATATTTTTCGAAATAGTGATGGCCCACCTCCGTCAGCGAGGCGGTGGTATGAAGCGTTTCCTGCTCGACGCGAATGAGAGACTTGGCTAGCAGCCACCCGATGGCCATGCTGATTTGCGAGGGCTCCAATCCCGTCAACTGGACGAGCGGCTCTTCACGGAGTGGAGTCTTGGTTGACCCGCAATGACTGCCGAGCGTGGTCAAGACCTTGATCTCGAGAGGATGGAGGCTGTCGAAAAGCGCGGAAGGGTCTTGCATGAACTATCGTTGCCGTCCTGCGCGCGGGAGAGAGGATTGGTCCGCGGCGCCCGAATGTGCGGCATCACGCATAGCGGTGATCGTCGCCTTGTAATCGTCGCTGCAAAAGATGGCCGATCCGGCCACCAGAATGTCGGCGCCTGCATGGATGATCTGCCCGGCATTGTCGACCTTGACGCCGCCATCGACTTCCAAGACTGCATGACTGCCGGTTCGGTCGATGAGTTGTCGCGCGCGTTCGATTTTAGACAAGACGGATGGAATGAAGTGTTGGCCGCCGAATCCCGGATTCACCGACATGATCAGCAGCAAATCCGCATCGGCGATAATTTCTTCGATCGTCGAGAGCGAGGTCGCCGGATTGAGCGTCACACCAGCCTTGACCCCGCGTTCCTTGATGGATTGTACGGTCCTGTGTAAATGGGGGCACGCTTCGACGTGAACGGTCAGATAATTCGCGCCGGCTTCGGCAAATTCCTGAATGAAGCAGTCCGGATTCGTAATCATCAAATGGATATCGAGCGGAAGGCGGGTCACCTTGCGCAAGGCTTCGACGATGGGCGGGCCAATCGTGAGATTGGGCACGAAGTGTCCGTCCATGACATCGACGTGGAGAAGGTCGGCCCCGGCCGCCTCCACGCGGGCGACTTCTTCGGCCAGCCGGGCAAAATCCGACGACAAGATAGACGGCGCTATGCGAACGTCCGCGCGCATCATTACACGGCCTTTCTAAGCCGAGCCGCAAAAAATCTATCCATGGAGTGTGGCGAAAGCATGGTCGAAAAATCTCCATCGGCATTCACGAGACTGTGACCGGAAGCGGGCAACCAGCGCATGACGGGTTCGCGTGAAAACTCTGGGTGGTCCGAGGAGAATCGCTTGATGACCTGCTCGTTTTCTTCGATTTCCGTTGAGCAGGTACTATAGACGATGACCCCGCCGGGTCGCAAGAGATGGTGGACGTTGGTGAGAATCGACAGCTGCCGCGCCTGCTGTTGAAGCAGGAGATTTTCGTGTTTACACCACTTCGCTTCCGGGTGGCGACGCAGCACGCCGAAGCCGCTGCAGGGCGCATCGACAAGAATGCGATCAAACGGCTTTGACCTAGCCGCTTTCTTCTCCGCCTTCTCCGCCTGTTCGGCATCCATCTGGATCGGCTGAACGATTGATATGCCGAGGCGCCGGCAATTGTCTTTCAACAAACGGAGACGCGCAGCGCTGCGATCCCATGCGATGATCTCACCACAATTGTTCATCAGTGCCGCCAGATGAGTGGTCTTCCCTCCGGGCGCGGCGCACGCATCCAAAATCCGTTCGCCGGGCTGAGGATCAAGCAGCGGCGGTACCAATTGCGCGGCCTCGTCTTCCACGTAAAAGGCTCCTTGCTGAAAGAACGGCAAATCGGCTACGGCGCCTTGTTTCTCGATGATCAATCCGGAAGGCGCCACCGTAGTCGGTTGGGCTTCGACGCCGGCCTGGGCTAGTTGCATCTGGAGAGCACTCCGGGTGAGTTGCAACGTATTCGCCCTGACCGTGAGCGGTGGAGTGGTCACGGTCGCCTCGCACAAGTGTTTCGCATCATCAATGTCGAAGCGACCGAGCCATCGTTCCACCAGCCAAGGGGGACACGAGTAACAGGCAGCATATGAGGCAATCGGGTGTTGCGCCTCATCCGGCCAGGGCGCAGGCGGTTCGCGGTGAAGTGCGCGCAAGACGGCATTGACGAAGCCGGACCAGTCACGACCGCGAACGGTCTTTGCCAGAGCGACCGATTCGTTTACGGCCGCAGACGCCGGAATCCGGTCTAGATAAAACAGTTGATAGGCGCCGAGGCGAAGCGTGGTTCGGATGGGAAGCGGCAGGCGTTCCATCGTTCGATCCGAAACCTTGTCCAGGCGCCAGTCCAGGGTGTAGCGATGGCGGAGTACCCCAAGGACAAGCTCGACGATGAGTCCGCGGTCGCGCGGATCGAGCGTTCGCGAGCCAAACGTGTGATTGATCGCTTCGTCGGATGCGACGCCGGCGCGTTCGACCTCTTGAAGAATTCGAAAGGCGAAGGCTCGCGCGCCCGAGTTTTCACGGGCCGGTAGAGAGGACATATTAGGGTGGTGACTGTGGCTGCAGCCTGAATCCAGGGGAAAGGCGATGACCGGCTATATATTGCTGGACGGTCATACGACGGCTGTTGGCCGGCTGAAGTTCAGTCACCGCAAGCAGGCCTCGGCCTGTAGCTACGTGCACCGCATCTTTGGTGACGGCGACCGCCGTGCCCGGCTCACCATCTGCGGAGGAGTCCTGTAGCGGATGTGCTTTCCAAATGGTCCAGCGTTCCCCTCCGGCATAGCTAAACGCGCCCGGCCAAGGAGAGAGCCCTCGGATGCGATTGGCAATCTCGTTGGCCGATGCCGTCCAATCAATCTGGCCGTCTTCTTTCTTGAGCAGAGGAGCCATGGTGGCCTGGCTATGATCTTGTGGCTGTGGTGTGAGCGTCCCTTCCTTCAATCGTCGAAGGGTTTCAATGAGCAAGGGGCCGCTCACCTTCGCCAGTTTCGTGGATAGCGAGCCCGCCGTTTCGTCTGGATCGATCGCGACCCGCTGTTGCAGAAGCATCGCGCCCGTATCCATGCCGGCATCCATCATCATGGTGGTGATGCCGGTTTCACGCTCTCCATTGATGAGTGCCCATTGGATCGGGCCGGCGCCTCGGTATTTCGGCAACAAGGACCCGTGTACATTCACGCAGCCTTTGCTCGGAAGATCGAGAATGATCTGGGGCAAGATGCGGCCGAATGCCGTTACTACGATGAAGTCCGGCTGCCACGCCCGCAATACTTCGAGAAACGCGGGATCTTTCATTTTTACCGGCTGCGCAATCGGCACACCGGCTTTCTCGGCGACCTGTTTAATAGGCGACGCCGCCATCGTTTGGCCTCGCCCCTTCGGTTTGTCGGGCTGGGTCACGATGCCGACGACTGTGTCATCGGACTGCAGCAAGGCTTCGAGCGACGGCACGGCAAAGTCGGGCGTGCCCATGAAAATAATACGCATGCTATCGCTTTAACATTGTGCCGCGAGAGAAAGCAACGTAACGATTGTGTTCTTGACGCCGGATTCTCCCGTTTGTTACAGTCCGCCTGCGGGGTGGAGCAGCCTGGTAGCTCGTTGGGCTCATAACCCAAAGGTCGAAGGTTCAAATCCTTCCCCCGCAACCACCGTAAGCTACGAAAGGTAAAGGGGTTGGCCGGGCAGAGACGGTCAACCCCTTTGTGCGTCCAGGCCCTATTTGTCCGTGTTTTGAAGGTTGGCACCAACGTTAAAAACGCATTGTCTGGTAGATACTTGGAAGAGCGGTGCCGATGCTCTATCAGCGGAATATGCGCCCTTGACCCCAAGGCATAGCACGTTTCATAATTTCGACATGGCACGGATCAGTACACTGTTAGTCCTGCTCCTCGTGGTCCTCACGTTCAATGCCTACGCTTGCGTATTACCGCTTCAGCCGGAGTCCGCAATGGTGCTCCTCTGCCACTGAGCAGCCGGTGCGGCAGACGTGTGATGCCTTCCTCCAGTTGGGACCACAAGCTCACGCTTCCTTCAGCCAGGAACTGCCCAGCCTCAATGTGGACTTCAACGCCGTTCCTCAACTACCGACTTCGGCATCCCTTATTTTCCGAACAGAACACCCTCCAGGCGGTGCCGACACACCAATTCATCTCTCGATCCCAACCACAGTTTTGAGGATTTGATACCTCTCTCAGGCTTGCTGAGTTCTAAGGGCAGTCAGACCAACCTGACTGCTCCACATTGCTGAACAATAAGCCAAAAAACGGGGGGGAGTTATGCCAGCCATTAAGACTATCGACAGAAGAACATTTCTATCTACCGGCGCGTCTCTGGTGACCACCGGTGCTTCATTCATGCTATTGCCGACCGTGTATGCTGCGACCCTTGGCCGGGTCCAACGATCGTGTGGAAGAGCCTGGCTCAGAAGCACAGTTAGTCCAAGGGGGACATCACTCGGACGATGAGATGCAAAAATGCATTCAACTCTGCCGAGACTGCCATGCCATGTGCACGCAAACAATCGCGCATTGCCTGAAACTCGGTGGGCGCCATGCAACACTCGATCACATTCGCTTAATGGTGGACTGTGCACAGATGTGCGCCACCAGTGCTGATTATATGCTTCGCGAGTCACCGTTTCACGACCGGATATGCCGCCTTTGTTCGGAGCTGTGTAAGCAGTGCGGGAAGGACTGTGAACAAGTCGGAGGAGACGATCAGATGGTGAAGCAGTGCGCCGAAATGTGCCGACGCTGTGCGGATTCGTGTGAACGCATGGCGTCCAAAGTGGCGGCATAGCCGCCCAAAGCGCATGTTGGGCTGAGCCAGAGCGGAAAAGGGTGGAGGTAGATAAGAGGTAGATAAAAACTCTGTCTGCCTCTGTCCTTTTATCCTGGCTGTCTTGAGGTGGGTACTGAAGGGGATACACAATCAGCGGGGGGATCCCTTCTTGCCCTATCCTGCGATAACTCCATCTCATCCTACTGATAGCGAATCAGCGGAATGAGCGTTATTTAGACCGAAACGACGCGTGGTTTCGTTCGAATGGATGCGTCGTGGCAGGGGGCCGCTGGCCGAAGGCTTGCCACGCGTCCGCTCGCCCTTGCTGCGCACACCGTCTCAGCCGTCGTGGGTCCGTCGTGACACACCGCACGAGGTGTTCTTCACTGCCAGGAGCAATGACCAAGATTCTGACTGCCTCGTGGAGGCGGGCTTCCTCCGGTGCGGCCAGCATCGACATGGTACGGTTGAAGTGCAGGTTGCCGTCAAAGAGGGCGCGCTTCAGTGCCGGGCTGTACTGGCGCGTCGCCCACCAGGCCAGCGCGCGAAGGGGTCGGCTCACCCGCTGGCTCCGGAACGACAGCGGTTTCGTCAAGACGACTACGATGTAGCGGCACCCGAGCGCCAGGAGGCGAGGCAGCGAGAGGCCGTCGCTGAAGCTCCCGTCCAGATACAACCGGTCGCCAACCTTGACGAACCGATTGTAAAGGATCGGCAGAGCCCCCGTGGCGCGAAATGCTTCCCACAGGTCCACATCCTCTGATCGGTTCGTTACGTAATGCACGGAGGCGTCTTCGGCGTCGGCGAGGGCAATGTGCAACTCAGTGGACGCCTCCAGCAAGGCCGGCAGATTGAAAGGTCGCACGTGGCGCACGAGGTCGTCGATCATGTAGTCCAGGTCCATGAGCTTCCTCAGGCGGAAGAGATCGATGAACTTCCGGTTGCTCAGATAGTCAATATACGTCTCGACGCCGTAGCGGGCCTGTCCAGTGATGAAATGAGCGCCGTTCATGGCTCCGGCGGACGCCCCCGCGACGTGATCGAAGCAACGCGTCCAGCCCATCTCTTCGAAGGCCGCTAACACGGCCAAGGAATAGACGCCCCGCATGCCGCCGCCCTGCACGACGAGCCCGAGGGGCGGCACATCACGCTCACCGGCGGCTTTCCGCCTTAGCGCCTGCCCGATCTCCTCTGCCACGTCCGGATGACTTATCGGGCCGCCGCAATCCTCCACCCTGCTCCCGGCCCAGGGTGCCGCCGCCGTGGTTGGAATGCGTTCATCCATAAGTCGTCCCTCCGAACCGTCGAGTTGATGTCAACCCCGCGGCATAGCCGCCCGAGGCGCAATGTTTGGCTGAGTTGCCAGAGTGGAAACTGAGTAGGCAGACGAGGCCCTTCCCGTTGTGCTTGGTGCCAGACTGGTGCCAAAACACCATGATACACCATGATCCATAATGATTCCTTGGCATTCACGAATCCTCGCTCTTTGCTGCTGATTCCTTTTCCTGAGTATCCTGAGGTAGGTCTTCGGCAGGACTCTTAATCAGCGGGCCGTAGGTTCGACCCCAACACGCTGGGAACCTTTCACTCCAGTCATCGGACTTGATAGCCAACTGTTCGCTCTGCGGATTATTCTGTAAATTATGTCATCGAAACCAGCGACCGCCAGCAATAGATTGGACTAGCTGCAATCAATCGCTTGCGCATTCGCGGCCGTGCCACGGCGAACCGTCGCGAAAGCTGCCTTGCCGTCGGGTCTCGGATTAAAGGCCGCAAAGTGTGCCTGCGGAATATCCAACGCCGCCACACGACATGGACAGCGCCCCAACCTACGACTTTTTAAAAAATTCTAAAAATTTCATGACCGCGCGCCATCGTGCGAGACGGGTTTGAATTTGGTGTCAACTGCGTGGGACCAGATCATGATCTGATGCCCAGCTTTTCCCCCCTGCCCCTCGGGTCCCGCCGACTCCGTCGGCATGAGAAAGGGCTCTCCATCCTCTGGCCAACTGCCCGTGAACCGATGAAATGGAATGCGGACAACTCACGGACACCGCCGCGCAAGTGACGCCGGAGTAATGGATTTACACGGCACGTTGGGTCCCTACCCCAACGGTCCGTATCACTGCTGATTGGGTTGGGACCAAATACGCCATGGCATCGTTGCCCGAAATCAGTCGTCGCATTTGTGCATGAATTTTTCGACCTCAGCTGAACTTTCCTACCAACCTCTACTGATGTCTGCGTGAACGGCTCTCTACAAGCCTGTCAGTGTGCCAAGTTAGGCATGCCGCTTACGTCTTGGGCTTTAATTTAGAGAGAGCTGTCAGACATAGGCCCTCGTTTCACTAAAAAAAGCCGGACGACTGTTTCAGACCATTCCGACACACAGGCTCGCTGGGGTTGTGATGAGATGAAAATGCCGAGAGCGAAGCGGTCACCGCGGATCCCTGAGAGGACGCTACCTGCACTAATTGATCTATCCACCGCTCCGCGCCAGATTCCCCCTAAAAAAACGAAAACAGTGAAAGAGGGTGTGCTGTGGCACCATCAATTTTGCTCGTAGATGACGACCCCGATACCTGCGAGTCTCTCACTGATTTGTTGGAACATCACGGATATCGGGTAGACTCCGTTTCAACAGGAGCCCAGGCAATCAGAAAAGCAAAGGTGGATCGGTTTAGCACTGTGATCCTGGATCTTAGCCTGCCTGATGATGAGGGTATTACAGTGCTTCGGGTCTTGAAAGAGGCGGTCCTCGCAACACCGGTCATAATTCTGACGGGATTGGACCAGAGAGCGACTGCACTGCATAATGGAGCCTTCGCCTTCCTGTTGAAACCGTGGAATCGTGAGGAACTGCTGGACGTTCTTTCACGTGCTATGGCGACGGCTTGATTGACAGTTCCAAGCCGATCAACTCTCATTCCAGTAAACTCCAACTACACCCCCTATTTGCATAACCCTAATCTCTAAGACCCCAGTGGGAGTTTTCTGTAATGGAGCTGGCAGAGGCAAAGAGGGCCGAAAGGTCCTGCGAATTCTGACAGTTCCCGCCGTATCCGGATACGCCTAAAATTTCCCCCTTCTCTATCCAAGCCATTTTCATGACCGTCATCGGACTGACTAAGAGCATGTAAGAGCATGAGTGCACAGAACGCGTAACCGAGCATCCCGGTCGCGCGGACAAATCGGGTCGTAGGCGTAGCCCGAGCTACAAGGAGTTGTCTCTGGTCACGAATTTGATCGGGCGATAACTCCGAGGGCAAAGGAGGCCCATCATGAAAACGACAGCGGTCGAAATTGAAGGCACCGTGAACACGAAAGCCAGCAAGGCCGTCTGCCCCGACATCGACGGCGACCATCTCTGGTTGCCGTTGAGCGAAATCGAGAACGTGACGGACGTGCTCGATGCCGACGTGGATGACGAAGTGGTCGTCACGATTCCCTACTGGCTCGCGAAGGAGAAGCAGCTGGTATGATGCGGCGGCGAAAAAACTCTATCGCTGCTGTCTTTGTACAGCTCGCTGATCGCGCGCGTTTACATCAACCAGCCTCATCTGCTCACGATCAAGGCCCTGCCTCCGGCCCTCGGCCACCTAGAACCGATTATCGAGTACGACAACATCCAACACCCAGGAGATCTTCATGGCTTCTATTCTGACAGCATCGAATCAATTGTTGGCCGCGCTTCCTCCTGAAGAATTCGAACTGATGAGGCCTGATTTAGTGGATCTCGACCTTTCCGTTGGCCAAGTGCTGTTCAATCCAGGGGAGATTTTTCGGGACGTGTACTTTCCGACGACGGCAGTGATCTCCATGCGGGTCGTCATGAGGGATGGCCAAGCCGTCGAGGTGGGGGCTGTGGGCCACGAAGGCCTGCTCGGGGGCGTCCGGTTGTTCTTTGACGATGATGAAGCCTTTGCGCGTGCCATCTGTGACGTGTCCGGTCATGTCCAGAAGATCGCGGCTGAGGTGTTTTGGGCACGGGTCAAGGCATTCCCTGGGTTGCGTCATGTGGTCCATCATTATACCCATACGGCTTTAATGGAAACCGCTCAGTCTGTCGCGTGCAGTAAGGCTCACACACTGCCCCAACGCTTTGCTCGGACGATGCTGACCAAACAGGATCGCGCACGCACCCAGACGTTGCCCATGACCGGGGCACAGGTCGCGGAAATGCTGAGCATTACGCCACCAGGCGCCAGCGCGCTATTGGCCCAACTCACACAAGAAGGCCTTATCGATTACGCAAATGATGTGGTTCAGATCCTCAATCGCGCGGGCCTTGAAGCGATGGCCTGCGAGTGTTATGAGCGGGTTCAAATAGAATTAAACAAGATCCAGGTGAAGAGGCAGATGAGACAGCCGTAGGGTTATGGGACGGTCGGGACGGTGCAAGGGATTTCTGAATTATACGGCAAGCCCCCAAGTTACTGTCACCGCATACCGTCTATCAGGCATATCCAACGCACCCCGCGCCTATCCCCCATCAGCGGTGATCCTTTGGTTCATCTCTAACGCCAGGTGGTCTGCCGGAGCTGCTGAGTGTGGGCGGGAGGTCGCGCAAGGCCACTGCCCCCGGCATGCGCGCCTGCTTTCTGTTTTGGTTACGGTCAAGGGCTCTGTTTCAGCAGATTCATTCAATCGTAGAGAAGCGAAACGGAGCAAGGGATTACACGTGAGCCGGTAGAGCATCTCTCTATATACCAGCCTTAGGCGCGATCCGTGAACATAGTGCGTCTGAAAGCCGTTGCAGGGAGGAGGGGGTTGGCCTAAAATGGCAATGGCAACGGGCTTCGCTACCGGGCTGGTCTTATGATCGCTGTCATTGTGCGGTTCCAATACGAGAATGAATTCAATGAGGCGCGTCTACAGCAAATCGCCGAAGGTGCTCGGAGCAAGTTTCAAGGCATGCCAGGTCTACGATCTAAAGCATTTACCGTTGATGCTGCTAGGCGCCAAGCCCTCAACTTGTACATTTGGGAGTCCGAAGACGCTGCACGGAAGTTTTTCTCGCCGCAAACAATCGATGGGGTTGCCAAACTCTACGGTGTCCGGCCGAGCATCGAATATGTGAAGCTTGCCGCTCTTGTTGAAAACCCGCCGTCTACTTAAAATCACCTGAACTAGGAGCGGTCCTTTAGACCATCTCTACCACGCCGGGGGTCTGTCGGAGCTACTGAGTGAGGGCGGGAGGTGGCGCAAGGGTATGGCCCCCGAGGTGGGGAACTGCGCGAGCCATCGCACGGTTGATGGGCCTTGCCACCCTGCATAGCTGTCCGTGTTCTGTACGTGAACCAGGAACGACAGGCCCCAATCCAGCACAAAAGACAATGGTACGTCAGGCGTCTACTGTAGGCGTTCAATGGGATGATTGGGGCTGAGTTTCATGGTACGTTGCCCTCATAACCCAAAGGTCGAAGGCTCAAATCCTTCCCCCGCAACCAAACGGCGAAGAAGGAAAGGCCCTGGCTAAGTAGCCAGGGCCTTTTTGTTTGGCGGGTTCTGATACAACACACAAGACGTGACCCATCGATCCTGTACGAAGTGTTTGCACTGTTGACCGACCTGAACATGAGGGAACTGGACGGCTTGGCCCTCTTGCGGGGGGGCCCAGGCACTCGACCCCATGTGCCGGTCATTCTGTATAGCAGTCAGGTCGATGCGAGGCTAGCAGCTCAAGCGATAGCGATGGGGGCGCATGACATATTGCGAAAGCCGTTTAACCGTGAAGAATTTATCACGGCTCTGACGCTGGCCTTGAATACCTATGCGCTGGCGAGAGAGGTACGGACTCGCCGGTTAATGACCGGGCGGCTTTCTAAAC
>Ga0070672_100000272_pt1 | contig 29297 bp, 32 predicted proteins | sample KBSM13metaG_FD_66151 | JGI IMG/M metagenome (GOLD analysis project Ga0070672, IMG submission 66151) | Miscanthus rhizosphere microbial communities from Kellogg Biological Station, Michigan, USA - KBS M1-3 metaG | ecosystem: Host-associated > Plants > Roots > Rhizosphere > Soil ... | reverse complement strand
CCTCCTCGCCCTCACGCATCCACTTCTTCGTGCCGCCTTACTGGAATATCTAGGGGCGGGCGAAGTTCTCTGCGAAGAAGCGGCCAGCGTAGAAGAATTGTGTGACCAACTACGGCTCCACGAATGGGATGTCCTTATTCTTGATCTCTCCTTACCTAAACACACCAAATTGCAAACCGTGCGAACGGTACATAGCCGCTATCCGAACCTGCCCATCCTAGCGATTTCCTTTGCGGTGGATGTCGCGGCTAAGTATTGGCAAGATGCAGGGGCGGCCGGGTTTGTCTCAAAAGCGAGGCTCAGCACTGAATTGATTGAGGCCGTGAAGGTTATCAGTCAGGGAGGGAAGTATTTTTCAGACGAGGGGCCAGAGGGAAAGATATTCTGATGCATGTCCCTTCCGTCGGTGTACTCTCGACGTTTAGCTCCGCGCCGAGCGTCCGCGCTCGCTTTTCCATGCCTCGGACGCCAAAGCTCTCGGCGGCTCTGGTGCGAATCGAATCGAATCCCATCCCATTGTCGCGGACTGACAAGATGCCGTGCTTCCCAGACCGTTGCAGTATTACTTCGGCGGTCGTGGCGCGGGAGTGGCGGGCGACATTAGATAACGCTTCACGTACGATCAGCACGACTAACGCGCTGCGTTGACCGTCCAGGTTCAAAGATTCACAGCGGCTGTCGCATGGAATCCCAGTACGCCTACTAAACCCAACACATTCCTGTTCTAACATGGCAGTCAGACCGACTTCTGTGAGACCAGTTGGGCTGAGAACAAATACCTCTTCTTGGAGCGTCTGCATAACCGCATCAAGTTCTGGGATCAACGAATCCACAATTGTTTGAAGCCAGGCTTGCTTGGCAGGATCAACAGGCTCCCGGAGTGCCTGTTGAATGCGAGCAAGTTGCAGTTTGGTAAGCGTTAGAATTTGCCCGACGTGATCGTGCAAGTACAGAGCAAGTCGATGGCGTTCTTCTGCCCGCATTCTTTCAGAAGGATCGTCTGGTCCCAAATGCTCGCCCTTCATTGGGTACCTCTAGCCAAACACATGATTACGAATGCTACGTATAGTAGACCTTTTGGCTCTAGCCGGTCATCGGGAATTAACCCTGTGGCACGGTCCGCAGACATCCGACAGAGTCGGCTGACAATTACAGGGGTTTATTACGAAAGGGTTAGCACTTACCAGCCAATGCTTGGCGGGCCGCAGAGCACATCAGTCCATCTCTACGATGTCGACCGGTTTCCATGTCTGGTTGAAGAAGCTTCCGTTGGACTTTAGAAGCGCAAATAAGGGAACCAACTTTTGCCCGGAACGGTCTTGATTCAGTTCCTTCTCCTTGCCCGTGAGCGCTTGAGAACCGAGTAGATGTCCACCGAGCCGTCGGCGTTAGCGACGGGCCGGTGGACCGGCTGATGCTCGGAAACTTCTCGCCGTTCTGGAACTCCGAGCGCCTCAGGGCGTTATAGAGGCCAACGGAACAGAAGAGCTTGACTGGACATTTGGCGGCGAATGAAACCGATAGATCACGTGACCGCAACGGACCGTTGCGTGAGCGCCTGACGTCCCGCCGGTGTTATTAAGTAGCACACAAGAACGACGGGGATCAGGGTCGTGATCAGGGCCGGTATGACCGGGGACCCATCGATCACAAGCCATAGAGCGAGGCCCACGTTCAGACACGCCGCAGTAAGCCCCAGCCACCAGGCCCATTCCTGACGAGCCAACGCGCCTATCGCAAAGGCGAGGAACAGCAGCGCGATGACCACGACCAGACCTCCGCGGACCATCATGAGCATCCCGGCCATTGGAGCCATGAGGATGCCGCGCCCAATCAGCTCTCTGCCGAGGTCAAACCATTCAACAGCACGAAATGCGCCGAAGAGAGTTTGCACTAGAGCCAGCAGTATCACGACCATCAAGCCAACAGGCCGTTGCATGTAGAACCTCGTCAACGCCGGCATGTGCCCGCGCCGCCAGGCCCTGACCGTTCAGAAGTCTCTTTTGAACGAAGGCCAATCACGGCGTCGATCACCTATCCGCAGTCGTTTCCTTAACCTTCTACTGTTTCGCTCAGTCGGAGGTCTTGTCGAGCAGCATCTGCTAGCCCTCTTGTTTGTATCGTGCCCCACCCTGGCACAAGCCAATGTTGGCGTTGGAAGGGCCCGACCTTCGTCAGGTCCGGTTAAATCGACGACTGGGCGATGGACACAGCAGGATGGCAATATTTTAGGGCTAACGGGAGCGACAGGAACTGTCAAAGTTGACAGTCGAATAATGCGTCGCTACGGAACAGTATTTTTCATCAGTTTGAGCTAATCTTCGCTGCGCTAGCTCATCCCTGCCTACTCCACGAACCCTACTTGTCGTTTCCCGGCGTAGGCCTCCTCAACGGCAATCTTGATTACCTGTCCTTCTCGAAGCGTCTCCGTTCCGGTCAGTCCATTGGCGACGGCGACTTGTTTCGGATTCCAACTGCCATGTGAGCGGGCGACGAGCGTTGCGAGATTCTCACCTGCCTCTGCCTTCACCAGGCGAAGACGTTTTTCGCGAATGGAATTGAGTTCGTCCGGAGAAAGAGGACGGAAGCTTTGCGACGCGTGATCAAAGAGAGGCCGCAAGGCTTCAAATCTTGCCGTCTTCGCGAGACCGCCGATCTGATAAATCAGCCCGCCATGGGCGATCCAGATCAGATCTACCGTGACTCCCGAATCCGAGACCTGGGTTCGGGCAGCGGGAAGCCCGCTGATGGTTGTCCTCTGAGTCTTCGATACGAGGGAGGATTTGCTGGCCTTCTCCAAAATCCGCGCACCTTCCATGGGATCATTGCCCTCGGCGACCCTCCGAAGGATGATCGCCATGTCTCCAGCCTTGGGCGCCGCAACCACCTGGGCCGGGGTATTGTCCACATTCCAGGTTTCCGGAAATTGAATATAAATATTCAAGTCCGGATGGCGGTACGTCCGTCCTTGGATAACCCCGTTGGCGGCCCTTTGGCCGATGACGAGCCCGTCGAGCCGAGCGAGAAACGCATCATGGGACGGGGTGATTGGCCCCCGCGACGTTCGCGTAAGTTGCTTCGCATGTTTCGTCGTGTTTTTTACCCGATCCGGGGTAGCCGGATGTGAATCGAAGAAGCTGGGGCGCCGGGGTCCGTCATTCAACAACGCCTCCTCGCGTCCCAGCGTGTTGAGAAATGCAGGCAAGCCGGCAGGATCCCACCCTGCCTTTGCCGCGATTGCCTGTCCGACTTCATCCGCCTGAGTCTCCTGGGAACGGCTATAGGGTGAGAACACAAGGCTCTGCGCCAAATTGCCTACCCCGCCCACGATATTTCCCACCAGGGGGACGAACATGCCTGTTACGCCGGCGGCAAGATTCGTGACCAATGCGAACGGTCCCTGCCTGGATATCTTCTGAACGGTATGACGGGCCGCTACGTGGCCGATTTCGTGGCCGACCACCCCAGCCAGTTCATCCTCGGTATTTGCCAAGACAAGAAGACCACGAGTGACGTACACATAGCCGCCCGGCAAGGCAAACGCATTCGGTTCGGGCATATCGACAACGTGGAACCGATAAGAGACATCCTGTGGCGGCGATTCCTTCGCCAAGCGTTGGCCCACCATCTCGAAATAGCCGGTCAACGCCGGATCTTCGAACAATCCCATCTCCTTCTCGACCTTCTTCGATTCCTCTTCCCCGATCTCCTTTTCTTTTTCGGCCGTCACGAGTGTCACTTCCGGCCTACCGCTGACGGGGTTCACTGAGCATGCGCTAAGCGATAGGAGACAGCAGCAGGTGAGGAAACCAAGTCGACCGTGACGGTATATGGCTCTTGTCATCATGCCTTTGCCACTCCGAGCCGCGAGACGCCCGGCGCATAGCCGGTGCCCTTGAGGGCTTTTTCCGGCATGCTCTTGTCGGGCCTGCCGCTCGAGCATTTGATCGTCATCAGATTATTGTAGAACAGCGTGCAGCACTCGTCGTCCGTTATCCTGTCTCCTGTGCCCGCACAGCGGCTCTTGCGTTACCACTGGCAGGACCCAGTCGAGCGCAAACCAAGCGATTGAAGTGCCGACAGACCGATTCGTGATTGTCGCTTATCCAAAGATCACCACTGCATCTTGCCGTCCACATGGTCGATCAGCGGGCTTGTAGCCGACAGGTTCTCGTATTCTATCCAACTGCTGTTCAGCTAAAACCTGTCAATATTGACAGGGCTTACCCAAGGCAACCTGCCTGCAAGGTCCTTACAGTGATAAGGTGCGACCTTATGAGCCACTCCTTACAAAGGACATCATAAGCAGGCAGCATTCGGAATTAAGTTCCTGCATGAAGGAGCTAGTTTAACAAATGAGTTTGTTACAGCGCGCAACATCTTTGAGGAAGCCGACGTGATATCTTTTCTTGGGTTCGGCTATCATGCAGTGAATGTTAATCGCTGCGTTTGAGTCCGAGCTGTCTTATGAACCGGGCCAATGCATCAGCGAATCTTTTATCCCGAGGGGGTTATTTAAACTCCCCGGTTGCTACAGATCGGATTAACAAATTTAGTACATGGATTCCATTATGCCTTTACATCACCGGTACTTCCTCATTTCCTCCGCAGACTCAGCCGTAGTGTCCAGTTCCTCTGGCTTAGCCTCGCGAAGCAGCCCGCCAATGAATTTATTTAATCTCGTATAGTTGGAAGTCGATCGTCCATTCACAAGATCAACCACCATGCTCCCCAACGTCGCAAGCATGATGTCCTCCATCGCATTAACCATCACGGCTTGGCCCTCGAGTTCGCACGGATGCGAAACGAATATGAACAGACCACCATTCTTGATCGCGACACACTGAGCAAAATTGCCACGGCGATCAATGCGCGGTATGTCTTTCAACCGAGGCTGGTCGCCTTTTCGCAAACCATGACCGACCGTTGGACAGTTCCCGCATTCAACATGCGGGTTTTCCAAACCCGTTCGAGCCTTATGCGCGTCACTCTGCAATTGTGGGATACAGACACCCCGTTCGATGGCCCGCAATTTCGTCCTCAGTTCGTTCTTGTTGAGAAATGTCGCTTCCTTATTCAGACGAATGAGGTGGGCGTTGTCCCTGCTGACAACGGTGACCGCATCGCGATGGTTGCTCCGGAGGACGAAAAACAGTCCGCACACGAGGCCCAGCACGACACCCTTCAGAAGGTCCGTGAAGACGATGGCCATTACGGTCACGAAGAATGGGATGAACTGGGTCATCCCCATCCGGTACACGGACTGATACACGGACGGTTTCGTGAGTTTATATCCCACCATGATGAGGATAGCTGCCAGACTGGCGAGAGGGATCTGATTCAGGAGTTGGGGGATGAGGAGGGCACTCGCGAGCAAGAGGGCACCGTGAACAAAGGCCGCTTTCCACGTACGACCGCCGGCCTGGACGTTGGCGGAGGTACGGAGGACAACACTCGTAATGGGTAAGCCCCCTAAGAATCCGGAGACGACGTTACCTGCACCTTGCGCCCACAGTTCTCGGCTAGGGGGCGAGATCCGCTTGTATGGATCGATGCGATCGGCCGCTTCGAGCGATAAGAGGCTTTCAAGACTTGCGACAATGGCCAGCGTCAGGCTGATACCCCAAAAGCCCGGGTCTGCAACTACCGCGAAATTAGGGACGCTGAACTGACTGACCAGATCCACGAATGATTGTGGCACCGGGAGGTCTACGAGGTGTTGCGGCTCGCTGATATACAGTGTCGGAGCCACGAGACGAAAGACTTGATTCAAGGCAATTCCCAGGGCAACGACCACCACTGAGCCAGGCACGACCGTGAAAAAACGGGCCGCTCCTGACGCCAGGTTCTCCCAACCGACAAGGATGATCAAACTTCAGCACGGAGATCACGAGCGGACCACCGAGGATAGGAGCGGCATCAGCGAAAATGGCTGATAGGGTGTTCATGTTGCCAGGCTCCCAGAAGCTCAAGTCGCCGATCCAGTCGAGATCATGGCCGAGGGCGTGCGGAATCTGCTTGAGCACAATCACCAAACCGATTCCAGCCAACATCCCCTTGATGACGGAGTTCGGCACATAATCCCCAATCGCCCCGGCACCCCCTATTCCCAGCCCAATCTGAATCACGCCACAGATGACGACCGCAGCCAGGAACGCTTCATAGGAGCCCAGTGTCTGAATCGCGGCAGCGACAATCACGACGAGTCCAGCGGCCGGGCCACTGACGCTGACCTGTGAGCCCGACAAGAGCGAAATGAGACAGCCGCCGACAATTCCGGCGATGATGCCAGCGAACAGCGGCACGCCGGAAGCGTGGGCCACACCCAGACACAGAGGTAGTGCCACCAGGAAGACGACAAAGCCTGCCGGTCCATCATGCGTCAGGAAGTGACTTCCATTGGGTGTCAAGGAACTCATCAGATAGTGAAGGATCCGTTTCTTCTCATCCAAGCCGCAGCAACAGGATGCCCTAACGCAAATCTTTCATCAGCCGTTGAAAGTCTGGCGAGTGCCGGATCAGCCGCGAGGCCGCGAGAAGGAGCCGGTCAATCTGCTCCTCCGTGAGATAGAGCGTCGTTGGAATTTTCATCAGCGACGCCCGCTCATCCGGATCAGCAATCTCCGCGAGGCTGACGTTAATGAAGTAGATTTCGGCGTCCGGGGCGAACGGGCTGTCGGAATCCCGTTGCTTGGTACGAAGTTCTTGCTGCCACTTCGCCACGCCGATGCGCAAAAGCTGGATCGTATCAAACGAGTACCGATTGATCGGAACGTCGATGAGGGCGCCCATAGCCTTGGACATTACAGGGACATGATCACTGCGATATTCCATCACATCAGGACTTGTCTCCGCATTGACCGCCAAAATGACAAATTTCCGGACGTTTTTGACACGCACGAATTTGAGTAACTGGTCGACCCCTCCCGCGACGCCGCTTGACTCTATGAGGGCCCGGAGCGCGATGTTGTCTGATAGCCCGCCATCGACCAGATGAACATTGGGGCGCTTTTCCACATCAAGATACGACAAATACTCGTTGGCGCGCTGGCCGCCCGGTCCCCCATTTTTCTTCGCCTGTGCTAACGCTGGAGGGGCTTCAAATCCGCATGATCCCGCATAGTTCTTCAGGGAGATCGGGCTCAAGACGAGTGGCAACGCCGCTGAGGAGGCAGACGCCGAGGCAATCGGCAACTGACTCAAGTCCGAGCAGAGCAAATCGAACTGGAATTGACTAAATTCAAAGCGGGACAGCGTGGCCATGTCGGAGGCGTGGATGGCAAGAAACGGTCGCTGGTGCTGCACCAGGAGGTCGGCGTAAGTCTTCCGATCAAATAACGCTTCATCGAGCAGTTCAGCCAAGATATGGGCGCGGCCAAAATAGGGGGACCATAGTCGAATCCAATTGCTAGGCGACCGCAAAATCCTTGACCTGAGTTCCGAGTCCCAATCCTTCCGTAAAAAGCGAGATTCGAAATCATGAAAAATTTGATCGTGATACAGCGCGTAGTAGGCAGCCGTAAAGGTGCCCCCCGATAAGGCAAAGATCACATCGAGTTCATCGAGCAGACGTTTTGGCTTGCCTTCCCAAGTGATCAGTTGGCCTGCTAACTCCTGTAATGCTCCGAAGGCCAGCGTCGAGGCACGCGTCCCGCCGCCGGAGAAGGCGGCGACCATGAATAGCCCATCACTATTGTCGGCTTCGGGCGGAGCCAAATTGCTGAACCGATAGCCGCCTGCGGGTTCCCATTGTTTCAGTGGAGCGTTCAAGGTCGGACGGACGTATTCACAGCCGGCAAGGCAAATGAGGAGGAACAGCGCAAGAGAGAAGCGACGAACGTACAGCCTCAGCATGGGTTGTCCGTCTCAGCAGACCGTCTTGGCTTCATACATTCAGAGCCCTAGATGGCTCTAACAAACGTGCCTTACAGACGACAGACCGATGCGCAAGCGTTAGAAATAAGAGCGTTCCACACCACGGCCCTCCTCGTCCCTCCAAATGCTATAGCATTGGTTTGGATAAGGCGCGAGTGATCGTATCTTCTGTAACTCCTACCATCCGGACAACTGGCAAAATTGACAGGCGGACTCCCCGCATTCACTCATGTCCGCAAAAACATTCTGCTACCACCTGCAATCCGTAAGGTGTTGCCGGATCCCCTCTGGTCCTGGTTGAGGACAAGGTCCGGATCGGCATTGAGCATCGGGACATTGTTTTGTCTGCCCTAGGGCGCATTCTGACATCGTATGCCTAGCTTTATGCGTGGTATCAGGGCGACGATGGAGAGCATTCGATGCATGCACGCTCGTAGATCAAGAAAAATTGAGCCGCGACAGTTACGCAATTCGTCGACTTCCTTTACGACATCGGAAGCATTATGGCCTACAGTCACTTCGTCCTCTATCTGACATTAATGCTGTATTTCATTTTATATAAATAATCTGAGGTTGATCTTCTCAGTTAGTACAATTATGTGAACATACTTAATGCTACTGCGCCATTCAGGAAGGATCCGTCCGGGGACTGTCACCATTGTTTTAGGATTAACCTTGGTCGTGATTCCGTATATCGTTGATGTCGCCTTCCTCTGGGATCTCACTCCAGTTCACTTTGCCCAGGAAAATATCGTCGAGAGTGAAGACCTCCAAGACATTGATGAGAAGGGGCCGGTACTTAATATCTCGGATAGTCTCCTTATCGCTCAATACAGTCGTTCGTCAGCTCCTTCCGATGTTCGGGTAAGTCTGGCAGTCTCTCCACCCTGTCCTACTCTCATTCTGATTTCGGCAACCCCCGCCTCCCGTCCTCCGCCTATTTGTCCACTGTCCTAAATCATCAGTTTAGAACTCGCGCCTCGCGAATTTAATGCGAGGACCCTATTTTTTCTGGGCAGTGTGACAGTTGATTTTGCAAGCGGCCGTACAACGGTAAAGTAACCATGTCTTTTGACATACTCAAAACATTCCGGCAGCGGCTCGGTGAAAACTATTCGCTGTACACAGAGTATGTGAACCCGGCCTGGGCACGAGCGACCCATCTGATTGGCTACGATAAGGTGTACACGAAGGCTGAAGGGTGTCACCTGTGGGACAACAACGGTACACGGTATCTGGATTGTGTGTCCGGTTTCTGTGTCTCGAATATCGGTCATAACCATCCGGTCGTGCGTCAGGCGGTGCGCGATGCGCTCACTGAATCACTGCCGAATCTGATCCAATTGGACTGCTCTCTGCTGTCGGGGTTGCTGGCCGAGGCCCTTGTGCGGCGTATCCCCTGGCTCGAAAGGGTGTTCTTCGCCAACTCCGGCTCCGAGGCAGTTGAGGCGGCGATCAAGTTTGCCCGTTGTGCCACCGGTCGACAACGGCTCATTTACGCCGAAGGCTCCTATCACGGGGTGACCTATGGTGCCCTGTCCGTGACCGGCCATAGGATGTGGCGCGAGGGCTTCGAGCCGCTGGTACCTCAGACGGATCCGGTTCCGTTCGGAGAGGTTGAGGCGATCGAGAAGGAGCTCATGAAGGGCAACGTTGCCGGCGTAATATTAGAGCCCATTCAGGTCGGTGCGGGCGTGGTCGTTCCGCCTGAGGGATACTTCTCCTGCGTTGAGCGGCTGTGTCACAAGCACGGGGCCTTGTTCATCATGGACGAAATTCATACGGGTATCGGGCGAACCGGCACGTTCCTCGCTTCAGAACAGTGGGGCATCGAGCCCGACATGATTTGCTTATCGAAAGGGTTGAGTGGCGGACTGGTTCCCGTGTCGGCCGTCGTCACTCGCAAGGAAGTCATTCATAAAGTGTACTCTAGGCTCGACCGCAGTTGTATCCATGCCTCCACATTCATGGGCAATAACTTGGCCATGATCGCCGGCTTAGCCACATTGCATGTGCTCGATACGGAGCGTCTGCTCGAACGCTGCCGGGACTTGGGCAATTACTTTCAAGAGAGGCTCGCGCCATTTCGGGACAAGTATGAGTTGGTGAAGGCAGTGCGGGGGCGGGGGCTGTTGATTGGGGTCGAGTTAGGGGAGCCGGCATCCTTTGCCCTGCGTCAGGCCTGGACGATGATGCACAAGATCAATCCAGGTTTGTTTGCGCAAGCGTTAACGATTCCGCTGATGGAGGACTATGCGATCTTAAGCCAGGTGGCCGGCCACAATGAGGACGTCCTCAAAGTGGCCCCGGCTCTCGTAGTGACAAAAGACGACATCGACTATTTTGTGACATCGCTTGACCACGTTCTTAAGGCAGCCCACTCGTTTCCAGGTCCGTTCTGGGAACTCAGCAAGAGGCTCACGACCCACACGTTCTTGTAAGACCGTCTCCCCCCTGATCACGAACTTTCATATTGTCCCAACATAATAATAGGGCGACAGGCGATAGCGGGGCACGGCGCTGGGACTAAAGATGATCATGTGCAGATGGTTTCTGACATCACAGGGGCACAGGATAGCAGCGGTCGTCTGTTTGGTCGGCGCGGTGTGCACGGGATGTATGCATCTTCATTCAAGATCCTTTGATCCTGACATGGCCGTGCCGGAGCGACCGTATGTCGCTCTTCTTCCCTTCGGCCTCGAGCAGGACATCACGACATTGTCGGCTGTCAAAAGCGTGGAGGACAGGCCATCCCCTGAAGAAGAATCACGCCAGGTCGCCGAAACACTCAATGAGGTCCTGACCGATGCACGGTGGCTCTTGCTGAGCCGACTCGCCACCAGCCAACAATTTCGATTTGTGTCGCTTGAACAAACCGATGCGGTGGCTCTCGAGTTAGGCCTGAAACGAGGAGCACTCCCGACGCCCGACCAATTGGGGCAGCTTCGCCGGCGGCTCAACGCGGATCTCATCGTGGCTGCACAGATTCTGGAGTATGGCCAGATCCGCTGGCAATGGTTTGTGACCGGGGCTGTTGCGGAACTGTCATTGGAAACCGTGGTTATTGGGCTTGCCACCGCGTGGAATCCCGTCATCATCTTAGCCAATGTGGGTGTTGACGTGCTCGTGAACGCCGCGCTGTTATTAGGGGGAGGCTATCTGTTTGGCATCGCCTTTCGTCCCGTTATCATCGAAGCAAGAGCCTTGGAGACGGTGCAAGGAAATCCCATCTGGCAAGCGACTGATGGGGCCTTTTATGCCAGGGGTGCACTCAAGCAATTACCTGAATCGGAACGAGGGAAGAAAGAATCTCAGCTCCGCATCAACCTGGGAACGGCCATAGAAGGGCTCGCTGATTCCCTGGCCGCGGCAGGATTTACGGTTTCCGATTTAGCGCGAATGTCGGGCGAGCCGAAAGGGGAATGAACTCTCGCAAGATGCTCAGAACCAGTGGACCCATTTGACGAAGCGCCGCAACCCGAGCAGATCAGACGACACAAAATACCAGCATTCGCCTTTTGGAAAGCACATGCTCGAGCCTCAAAGGATGCCCGTCTCGAAGACCTGAAATAGGAATTTTATGCCACTAACCGCCGGCCATCGACATCTCGGCTCTCACGTATAATCGCTGCCGAGACGAGTACCTACATCGCCGGTGGGAGCTGATGACTGAGTTGATTTACCGCCGCCTCCTCACATCAGAGGTTCTCGATAAAACATCATGATGATGCCAATCAGAAACAAAGCCATGACGCTAATGACGCCGGCAACACGGCCCTCCCGAGACCCATTCTGGGTTCCCAAGCGTAATTCCAGCCAGCGTCCAATGGCCACGATCACCGCCAACAGTCCCATGGTGGTGTGCACCACCTGGATTAAGAATTCGCTCTTCGGTTCAAATTCAGCATGGGCGTGACTCAACAGTAGTATGCCTCCAAATGCACACAGGATCGGAAAAACAAATGTCAGATTTCGGGCGTCGGGCTTAGTACGCGCTCGCAACTCTATTCCGCCAAGCACGAAGGGTAACATCGTCGCAATGCGATGTTGAAACACTTCGCCGTTGCCGAATGTGCTGTCCCAGAAGCCGATGGGACCCAGCGGCCAGGTTTCGGCATCGCTTCTGAAAAATAGAAATACACCCAGCCCGATGAATCCCGCCGGCCAGTAACGCGTCCACGCATATGGTTTTCCAGCATAAGACAACATGGCCAGAAGGCCCATGGAAGCGAGTAAAATTCCGGACACATTATGGTTGTAGTCGGACCACTCCTTGGCGGCCAGCGACGGGATTTTGTTGACCACCGCCACACGGCCCGGCTCACCGGCCAGCAGTTCCCCATGGCTGGGCGAGTGGATCCTGGGCACAGTCGGCAGAAACATCTTCACGACCTCCGATACCGAGGCGGTGCGGTTCCCGATATCTACCGCAGGTGGCTGCGAGGAAAGGGCAGCGGCAAGGAAGAGGACGGTGACCAAAATAAACGTTTCCGCCTCGATGTAGTAGGGCACCTTTTGAGCGAGGTTCGTGAGGTCACCATTTTTGCGCCATCGCCTCCCGGCCCGGTTGTTGAGATACGCGAATCCCAGGGCCATCAGTAAGAGCCCGTTCTTGGTGAGCACCAGGCTGCCATAGCCGGTTCCGAACAACTTGTCCCAGCTGCCGATATATGTCCATGCCAAAACAAGCCCTGTGGCGACAAGGACAACGACACAACTTGTTCCCAGCCAAGCAAAGCGAGTGATGGCCACAGGCCAAAATTCCTTGGAAGCTGGCTCCGTGCGGCGTGCTTTCCACAGTACCAGCAATTGCGCCACGCAGCCGAACCAGACCGCTGCGGCAAGTTGATGGACCACGGTGGTGAACATCAGCAGTCCGCGGTGCTCAAATCGGCCCACGGCATGCACGAGCCAGGCACCGCTGATGACAAATGGGAGAGTCAGAGCTGCGACGGCGGCCCAGGACGAGATGTTGTGGGGCTTGTCGTTCAATTGCTTGGCATACCAGATAAGCCCAAGCGCAACAGTCAGACGCAAGACGCCTGCCTTGAATTGTACAGTGCTGATATAGGCTTCCAACGGCAATTCCCCGAGCATTGACGCCAAGACCGTTCCCTTGATCACCAATTTGACCGCTACAGAGGTGGCAAGGGCGACAGCCCCCCAATACAGCAGCCTGATGCTGCCACGAGCCACGTTGTCGCTGACCCTGTCGCGGTTGGTGATGCGCAGGATGACGAGCCCCCAGAATACGCTCCCGACTATGAGTGCGTAGCTAATCAGCATGAGCCCGCCGAGGAAGTCGTCCATGAAATTGGCTAAGCCTTGCATGTACATAATGGTCACCGGACCCGTGATACTTTGAAGCGAAGGACATCCTCAGTGAGATGGCCGTCGGACGCGAAGACCTTGTATTTCAGGGCATAATCGCCTTCCTCCAGTGCCGGAACCTTGATGATCATCTGGCCAGCTCTATTGCCCTTGGCAATTTCAACTGCCGTATAGACATCACCCTTGCTGACCAGGAATACCCTTGAGAGGGCCAGTTCGATCCGAGAATTGAAACTGAGCAGCACTTCGGTCGGGTGGTTGACCTGGATTGGGTCACGTTTCAGGGAGGATTCCATCAGCACGGCATGGGCACCGACGTCCGCGGCCGTCAGACTTAGCATCCCTACTAGAATCAAAAGGACCGCTCTGGCCAACATATTATTTCCTCACTATGTGCCTGGGGCCAGCGGTCTTCATGAACTCGTGTCATCGATTGGCACAATTTTACACGCTTGGCAGCGTACCCGTTAGTCAAATCTTGCAGGTACTCTTCCTCACGCCATGAGTCAACCCTGTCCTCTTCGCGCAGGTGCTGACTATTCCGGTTGATGGGAGAGCATGCGATGCTCATGAGGTCGCCGGTCATAATGAGGACGTCTTGAAGATCGCACCAGCCCTGGTGATTACCAAGTGGACCTTGATGTCGTTGCGCAGCCATCGACCACGCGTTACAGGCGCTCATACGTTTTCTGGACCATTCAGGGACAGCAGCAAGCGGTTAACAACGGACTCGCTCTTCTAAAGGGCTGCCTTTCTAGGCCATCTCTCAACAAACCGGCCTCACGGAGCCTAACTCTCGCGGCGCCCGAGCCCGAGGAGGAAATTCGTGTTGTCCTCCTATTCCGCCAGGGATGGAGGGGGTGATCCAACGGTGAGTCAACTTAAAGGCTTAGCTGTCAGCCTTTGAAGCTTTCTCGCTTAACCTCACTGGTGCGGCGGACCTCTCAGGATATGGAAGTCGGTTCCGTAAGCGAAGGAGCAGGAGAACACTCACGGGGGTATAGATCATGATGCCGGCGAGTCCGAGCAGAAATTCGCCGATCCAAAAAGTCATCACAAGGTTGAAGATCAGCACCCCATAGTACAGAGCTACACCCAACAGGAGATCGGTAGTGACACCGTCAGTCGCCATAGGCCGAGAGGACGGCGGTAAGCGTCGGTCGAGCAAGTTATAGACAGAGAGGGCAATGAGGCCCACGATGGCCCAGCCGACAAAATTGGCAAGAGGAATCCCAAAGTAAAGTCCCGGCGCGGGATATCCATAAATCAATCCGAGAAACCAGCGATCACCACGCAAGGCCACCGGATCGATGACAACATCAATGAAGGTCAGGAACAGGGCCGTTAGGATGAGCACTGGGCCAGAGGTCCGGACACAGGGATCCAACGTCAGGTGAAGACTGTGTTCGTTGGACCGGGGATTGGAGGGCAAGACAAAAACAAGGGCCACGCAGTAGCTGGCGTACAGCAGAAATGTGAACGACAGGGAGTCCATAAAGGGAACATTCGCAAGGTACAATTCCTGCCCGACGGTGGAACCGGTGTAATAATAGAAGCCGAAGGGAATTCCGATGCGGGTGGAAGAAAATTCGCAGACGAATGCCGTGATCCAACTGATCAGGAAGAAGGCCCCCGTTCGACGCCACCCCCAGAGCCGGTGCGCCATAAGTAAAAAGGCGCCTAGAAAAATGAAGACATAGGGACGAAGGAGGACTGTGTTGAGGAACTGGAGCGGCCACTCGGTCATAGGCCCGTCCCGAAAACTACGGGCCCGAAATGACGTGTGTCTGCTAAGTCCAACTGAAAAGGCAGCATATTTTCTTTATCATCATTCGTGTCGCGCCTATTGTGCCTCAGTCAATTCGAACTTCCAATCAAATCCTGTCACCCCTTGGTTGCGCCTCACGTTCGCAAGACATAGACGGACTTGGTCTTGATACGGATGTTAAAGAGCCGGATGATGTGGGGCTGTCATCGCTCACCGCGAGCCGATCAAAGATAAGCGAGGGGCGGTTGAAGAAAGCGCTTGCCAGAAAGGTGCCCTGTGGGACATGCCTTGTGGATAAGAAGAAGCTGGCCTTCGCTTGTGGCGAGTCAACAGAAAGGTATATTCATTTTCGCAATCCATTCGAGCACGAGCCCTGGAATTTTGAACCTCGTCGCTCTGATGCACCTCGAAGAATAAGAACGTCGCTGTGCGTGGGGGCGGAGGCGTTACTGGATTGAACGCCCAGTTCGGCGAGTGTCCACGAAGCCGTGGCCTCTTGACCGATTACCATTTCCAGCACCATTAAAAATATTGCCGACTACCTGACCCGCATCGTTGATGCCAAGAGCTGTGGCGCTGCCGATCGCACCAGGGACATTGTGAATAGTCTTATCGGGTGACGCAAAATCATTCTTGGCGGGCATTGCTCGTCGGCATGTCACCGCTCTATTTTGTATATTTAGCCTTTTTACACGTTTGTCGATCGAGCGTTGTTTAGGAGGTGATATATGCACAAGCTCAGTCTACTGAGTTCAGCAATCCTGCTCGTAACCATTGGCGGTCTCGCTATCGCCCAGGAACGCTTACCGCAGCATTCGGGGTTTGGGACTGGTGTGGGTGAATCAGCCGGGACCGGGACACGGTCACAGATTTGGGATCGTAATTCGTTATTAGAACGGCTCTCGCAGCCCGAGACGATTTATGGGCGCGTACTGGCAGTCGATCTCCCGGCCGGAAAGCTCTATCTCGAAACGGGGGGAAGTTCCCACGATGAAGGAAGAGCTGGCGGAGGGGCGCTCTCGTCCATGACGGTGTACATTGACGACGAAACCAACATGGAGCAATTTAAAGTGATCCAGACGGGAGACGATGTCTCGTTGCAGGTCATGGAAGACGTCTCCGCCCGACAGCCCTTCGGTACCGGAAAGAAGATGGTGCGGGAGGTGATCGTTATGCGTGGAAATGAGACGCTCGCGGGTTATGGTGGTCTTGGGCAACACCCTGATCCCGGAACAGAACGCGGCATCGTCTCAAACGATGCATCCACAAACGGCGCGATCTTGGGCCAAGTGCAGCAAGGGGAAGTGAAATTGGGCATTACGAGTAACATTGGTGAGATGACTGGGGCAGCCCCTTGCTGGCAGTGCGAACCGCAACCCGGCTGGGGCTACGACATCAAGGTGCCCAGGAGCGACTGGGGGGCCGAGGATAAGATTATCTACGAAAAGTAAAATCTCTGTGAAGGAACATTAACGATATCGTGCCTGCCTCCCCCGAACTGTCGAGTGGAGGGGGAAGTAGGCGGTTTGCGATGTCGACGAATGGGCCTGACTTGCCGTTCTTATGACGGCATACACTGAGCCAACTCCGTTCTTTAAACGAGATACTCCATCGTTCGTCTCCGCCGATCTGAACAATTTTTATCACCCACGCGTTGGTGCGCTGTAATCGTCACTCCTTCGCGGGGATGCTGATCACGACCGCCCCCATCACGTCTCCTCGCTTGAAGTCACGCTTTGGACTCAGCGGATCGGAATTGTGGCAGCCAATACAGGCTTGCGCCACTGCGACATCGGCATAAATGGCCGTGAACCATTTATCTTTACCGGTTGTCATTTCTTTTCCCGTTGTCACGATACCGGCATACGACCGGTCCGGGTCCGTCTCTACCGCCTCCAGTCCCTTCTTCTCAAAGTCAGACTCTGGAGCATTGTGAGGATTGATCGGCCACCGGCTGATGAGCTTATAGCGAACCGGACTGCCAGTGGTCGCGCCAAGGTCATTGGCCTCCATCAGTAATTGCGCGGGCAGAGGTAACGTGGGTGCCGCACGCCAATTGTGCGATGCGACCATAGCGCCTTTCATTTGTAGCCGTTCGACCACCTGCACCGTATAGAACGTGCGATGCGACTCGATCACGGCGTGCAGGTAGTCGGTCACCTGGATGGCCGGCATCTTTAGGACCGCACCGCTATCCGGTTCGCGCTCCCCGAGTGAAAGTCGCGCGATGAAAACGACCATGCCAATCGCCAACACTAACAATCCCAATCGACGGTGCATGCTTAATCCCCTTCCTCTGCCATGGACGGGCAGCGTCTGAGTTTCTGTTACTCATAGATTTTCTTACAAGACCGCATTCGAACGTGAGGAGACCCGAATCGGGTGTTTGTTGCTCACTCATTTGGGTGAAGCAACAAGCACAACCTTACAACTATCTAACGGCCTGACGTGATGAGCAGGACCAAGACGCCGGTGATGGTGTATGTCCAGAAGATCCGGTTTCAAGAAGCCTGGCAAGCTGAGTAAGTCAATTGCTGACCGGCTAATCCATAAACCGGTGTTGGCTCGACGGACATATCGCTTATCGACGGCGTGAAGGTGCAGTCAATTCCCGTTTTGATCCCGTTATTCGTGGCATCGCGCCTCCTCCTTCATACAGTAAACATTCACATAGCACCAGGCCCCTTGATATCTATGAGCGCCTCACGAAGCGGCCCATAAACCTTCTCCAGCCATTTCGAGTGGCTCTATAGATCCTGGCCGATGGCTGCAGCTAAGCTGCACGAGTCACTCTCCCTTCCTTGATGAAGGCGAGTAGTTCCTCGTTGACCTGGTCCTTGTGTGTCGTGCACATGCCGTGCGGCGCCCCTTTGTAGACCTTGAGCGTCGCCTTCTGGACGATCTTGGACGAGAGCAGGGCCGAGGCGCCGATCGGCACGATCTGGTCATCGTCGCCATGAAGGATCAGGGTTGGCACGTCGATTTTCTTGAGGTCCTCGGTCAGATCCGTCTCGGAAAACGCCTTAATGCAAAAGTACGAAGCTGGGAAGCCTGCCATCATGCCCTGGAGCCAAAATGATTCGCGCACGCCTTCCGAGATCTTTACGCCCGGCCGGTTGTAGCCGTAGAAGGGCAGGCTGAGATCCTTCCAGAACTGTGAGCGGTCGGCAACGACAGCGGCACGAAGCTGATCGAACGCCTCGATCGGCGTACCGCCGGGATTGGCAGATGTCTTCAGCATCAGCGGTGGGATCGCGCCGATCAGCACTGCCTTGGCCACTCGTTTCGTGCCGTGCCGGCCGATGTAGCGGGCGACTTCACCGCCCCCGGTAGAGTGGCCGACATGGATTGCGCTCTTCAAGTCGAGATTATAGACCAGGGCCTCGAGGTCGTCGGCGTAGGTGTCCAGATCGTTGCCGTCCCAGGGCTGGCTCGATCGGCCATGGCCGCGGCGGTCATGGGCAATGCAGCGATATCCGCGGGAGGCGAGAAAAAACATCTGGTCCTCGAAGGCGTCTGCACTCAGCGGCCAGCCATGGCTGAAAACGACCGGCTGTCCGCTACCCCAGTCCTTATAGTAGAGATCGATGTGGTCGGAGTTTTCTTTGCGGACCGTCAGGTATGGCATAGAGACCCTCCTTCCTTGATTAATTGTATGTGTGCTAACAATCTCGGTGGATCCCTTTGCGGTATTTTGTTCGAACGGTCAACCAGCAAGTGCATAATAAGAGAAAGACAAGATAGCGGTTACCGACCGATCGTAGTCCTGTACATTTCGGCCTTCCAGTCGGTATTCAGCTGACAGCGTTAGAATGACCTCCCGCCGTGGCAAGTATGACAGCACCATCAGGTAGCGTGGAGCAAGAAAGGCCAGTAAGGAACTGATCATTGAGAAGCGGTCACTCCAAGAAACGGAAATTAATGCATGGTAAGGACCCGACACTAGGATGGACGAAGAGAGTGGTTCAAGAAGCACTTAAAAGCTATGTTAGGCTCAGACCTCAACGAACCCGCAATGATGAGGAGCGCCGCAACCTCATGGCGGAGCACATGTTGTTGAACGATGAGCGCGCCTACTGTCAGGAAACTTTGCCCTTCCGTCTAGGAGTGGCAGTATCAACAGACGTGATGAGAATAAACTATTCAGTTATCCCCCTGTGACGTCATAAGGTAAGTGCCCCTATGACAATAGAATTTAAACGCCGTTTTAGTTGAATCCCGCGAAGCACCATGTCGAAGAATGGTATGGTACCAACCATCGTCTCGTCGACCCCGCGATTCGATCAACGCACGCTTATGGCCGGCGCCATCGGTAACGTGCTGGAGTGGTACGATTTTGCGCTCTACGGCTACTTTGCGCCGGTCTTTGCGGCCATGTTTTTTCCGTCAGAGCAACCCTTCGTATCGTTGCTCTCCACCTTCGGTGTGTTCGCAATTGGATTTCTCGCCCGTCCCTTGGGAGCGTTGCTGTTCGGCCATATCGGCGACACCATAGGGCGGCGGGAAGCACTGGCCTGGTCCATCATCGTCATGGCCATCCCAACTATTGTCGTGGGGATGCTCCCGACCTATGCAATGATTGGAATCGCGGCTCCGCTCATCCTTACATGTTGTCGGTTTCTCCAAGGAATATCGGTCGGCGGAGAATTGACGGGGTCCGTGACGTTTCTCGTGGAGCATGCCGCGTCGTCCGAACGAGGCTACATCGGGAGTTGGGCCGGCTTCAGCGCGCAGGTGGGAGCCCTGCTCGGGTCCGGCGTGGGAACTCTCGTGGCATCGACCCTGACCGACGAAGCACTGCATCAGTGGGGATGGCGTATACCGTTCTTGTTGGGAAGCCTGATCGCGTTCATCGGATGGTACCTACGCACACGCATTTCGGAATCACCCGCCTTTGAGCATATGCGCCACGCGGGAGCACTCTCCGCTGCTCCTATTCGTGAAGTCTTCACCCATCAAAGAGGAGCCGTGGTCAAAGTGATCGGCCTCGTCTGGCTCCACGGGGTCGGGTTTTATCTGCTGTATGTCTATCTCAGTACATATCTGTCGACCGTCACGACCGTTCCGCTCCGCACCGTATTGACCATAAACACGGCGTGCATGTTGCTGCTGGCGATTTTGATTCCACTCACGGGCCATCTGTCCGATACAATCGGACACACTCGCATGCTGTTCATGGGAGCGGCCGGACTCGCCCTTACCGCGTACCCATCGTTCGTTTGGTTGACCAGCGGCGACCTCCCCATGATGTGGGCCGCAGACGTCTGGTTGACCGTATTGATGTCCTGTTATCTCGGGCCGTTTTTCGCCGTGGTCGTGACACTCTTCCCCCCCGCGCAACGCTTTACCGGCCTCTCGGCCGGCTATAACATTGGGGCAGCCCTATTCGGCGGCACGGCTCCGCTGGTGGCGACGCTGTTAATCGAATGGAGCGGCAACACTCTAAGCCCCAGTCTCTATTTGAGCCTCTGCGCGGTCATCTCTCTCAGCGTGATCCTGACCCTTCGGAAAGCAACGCCCAGTCACCGCTCGAGATAATCAACGGCTCCCGCGAATCGGCACGGAGGTGGACCCTTGTTCGTGCCCGACTGTAACTTTCATTCAGCATTGGGACATCAGGATTCTCTTATGAAGACTGGATGGGCCGTTTGTATCCACTTTGTCTCAAGCCAAATAGTATGTGTGCACGTTTCGCACCGTCGAACTGAGCTCCTCCTTCTATCAATTGCCTGCCCTTCGCGCGTCTATGGCATGCTGAATAAGGTACCGAAGGACTTCATGTTCTTCGTGAAGACCCATCGTGATCTGATCCATGTGCGCAAGAATGCGGAAGCAGAAGCTCGCCGTGGTCCTCTTCCAGTTTCCGGCGAACTCGAATGCGACTGTAGAGAGGAGGACTATCTGCGCTGGTTCACCGAGTCCTGGGGAATACTCATACCGTGATAGAATTTCGGCATTCGCGGTGGCTGACGGATCGCATCATGGACCTGCCTCATAACTCTGTGGTGCAGCTCTCATCGCCGAGAGCTTGCGGTGAGACTCACAGGATGACAGTAAAAAAGTGTTCTCATACCTTCATCATTTTTCGACTGGATGTGCACGCTGCATGCGTAAGGTTGCTTTTGAACGTCTTATAAAGTAAGCATTTCTACTTGGTTTATCCCAAGTCATCCACATCAAAGGCTTCCTTCTTAGGAAATACCCGTATTTCGCTGGACCGCATGGGAACTCTTCATCACTTGGATAAAATGCGGCGACTGCACGGAGTTGCTTCAAGCATGTAGTCGCATCGAAATTTTATTGCGCACGTACCATTTGAGAAAGCCTGAGAATCCGATAGATGTTCGATCCCTCAACGACTATCGCTACCAGCTTTCTCATTTTTCTATCCCTGTGGCCGGTCGTGACCTGTGTCTTACTTCGAGGGAATGATGACGGCGAAGGCGTCTCTGCCAGAAAGCTAGATGACACAATCAGCGAATAAGCGGATAGATTCTCGCGGAATTTTGGTGCGGGGACTTCCGGGCCGGCAATATTAAACGCGTGGCCTCCGCAGCGGGTGAAGGGTCGATTGCGGCGTCCTTCGTACATCAGGTACTGCAGGATTGAGGAAAGAGTTAGTAGCTGAAAAGAGAGAACTCATTACTGTCCGACGTGACTGGCCGCAATGTCGAGGTTCTTGAACTGTAAAAGAAGCATGTAGCCACCACATAGATAGGCAAGGATCATCAACAGACTTCCCAATGTATACGCAGTATGGGCCAGCGTGTGATCATATTGTAGCCAGCCGAGCGCCTCCAAAATGTATTGCCAATCGTGGTAACCTTCAACGTCCTTGCCCGTCACTCCTCCTAACAGGACTAAATCGAGCGCTCTCGCATCGTTAATATAGGGCGCAAGATCCATCACACTCTCTGCGAACCACCAGAGGCCGACGGCTGCGCCGAACCCATCCCGATTTTGAATCAGCAACGCCCCCAAACAAACGAGGGGCATCAGCAATTGACCGAGGCTGCCTCCTAGCACCTGCATGAATCGTCCTAGTGGCCTAAAAATAAGATGGCCCGCTTCATGAAAGGGAAGATTGATCAGATGCATGTATGATTCACCTACATAATTGGTCTCCATTGGCATGGAGAGAAACTTCCAGCCCCAGAGAAGGAGCCCAGCATAGATAAAAACTCGCCCGCCATAGACAGTGGGATTGATGAGAAGTCCCCCGGGTAGTAGCAGCTCCTTCACCCACTGGGTGAATACGCCAGAAGGAATGTGAAGAGGCTCAGTCAGCGACTTCTGCCCGATGTGAGAGCGCCAAGGGCTGTCTGATCTGAAGTGGTACTTGGCGAAGATAATGCCACACCGAGCGCATTCAGTCGCTTCGGGTAGCCGCTGAAACGTGCAGTTAGGGCATACCATGTATATGAAAGCATGCCGTAAAACATCTAAAAGTCAATCTACGCCTAGGTAAGGCGGCAGATGTGGGCATTACCCCATGCACTCAGAATGGGAACAGTTGATGGAAAGACTGGCATGTCGTTTCGGGAGTCAGGTGGATGTCATCGAGGAGAGGGACGGATATGTGCTGATCAGTCTTAGTTGTCGAGTTCTGCGCACAGTCCTCAGAAACTTCTTCCTGGAAACTCTTGCCTCTGTTGCGCGGCAGTTGTTTTCTGGGGCTTTAAGATTCCCCGGGCTTCCAACAGCTAAAAAGTAGGTGTAAGCGTTGTTATCAATCCAAGACCGCTTGCGGGCCCAGCTCATTCTTATGGAGCGTCGAGAGAAGGTGTTCTAATATCGGATGGAGGTCTTTCCGTATGAAGGCCGTTGGGTCTAGGGTCCGTCCGTCGGTGAGATATGTAGCCCAAAGGAGCCGCCATTCAACGTGGCGACCGTACCATTTTCGATAATAGGATAGACAATTGGATACTTGCCAAAGATGCAACCTCCACTGTCTCTCCTATCCCATTGACATGATTCCCCTAGAAAGAAAGGCACCTAGGATAGGTACCTAATATGGAACGCTTCACCTGTATTTTAGCGGGCTCTCATTCTTGATACACACCATCCTGCCGCCTCCGTCACATGCATATTCTGAAACTTCACCAATGGCCTTTCAATAGGGCGTATTGGTCTCTCACTCTATTATGGCCTGATAGTTGTACCCCTTGACTTCATAGACGGGACCGTGAATGTCCTGGATGCCGATCGCTGATCAGAAAAGCGGTGTAGACAGGGGATTCCGGCTCCATAACAGGGAGGGGACGCCATGCGAAATCTTTGGGCGGTTGCAGCAGCAGGGCTGGTGTTGGCCGGTGGAGTAGGCGTGGGGGCCGAAGGGGTGCCGGCGTTTCCGGAGAAGTCGCAAGGGAAAGTAGACGTCGTGATGAAGGACAAGGGATTCCGCGTTAGCTCGGGACAGAGTGAGAAAGGGTTCATGCTAGTGGCCGGCACCCAAGCCGACATCAACCTCCGAAATGACGATACCGTGGCCCATGAATTCGTGTCCCCCTTGCTCTACAAGGCCCCCTTCCAAATCTCAGGTAATGCCACACTGGTGAAGCTTCCGAAGGCCATGGGCGTGCGGGTCGACCCCGGGCAGAGCGTCGTGTTGACCTTCCAGGTCCCGCAGGACAGCGCGGAGTTTCAGCCACTCTATGATCTGTTCTGGTGCAATGTCCATGGCAAGCAGCACGCAGACACGATGCGCGGCGAGATCTTGATCGTCGAGACACGGGGGGAGACTGGCGGAGGCTGAGCGTGAATACTGTCGGCCTCGCAGAGGCTTGTCCGTCTAACCATCCAATCGTCTCAATGCGCTGATGTACGGCTCAAGAGGGCGCGCCGTGACAGACCAGTGTCGTAAGACATCGACAAAGGGAAGAGGATGCCGGCACTCGTGGCCCGTGCTAGTCCTCGCCATGATGGGTGGGGTCCTTGTCGGGGAATATCCGGCCGTGACCTATGCTGCCGAATCTGAATCTGAGTATGACCCCGACGTGATTCTTGTGATGAAGGATCAAACGTTTCGGGTCCTCAAGGGAGAAGGGCTGGGGGCTGATGTCAAAGACCCCCGCTTCTCTCTCGTCCCCGGGGAGAACATCGTGCTCATGATCAAGAATGAGGACCGCATTGCCCATGAATTCGTCTCTCCCCTATTCCAACACGTGGATCTCCAGTTTTCGGGTCGAGCCACACTGGTCTACGCCCACACGGCCAGTGGTCTGCGGGTTGACCCGGGTGAGACTGTCACTCTCCGCTTTGAAATCCCAACGGCCCCTTCGTATGACCTGTTCCATTTCTGGTGTAACCTCCATGGAAAGATCTATGGGGACTCGATGCGTGGAGAAATCCTTGTCCTTCAGCCGAAGAAGGCGGCCGCTCAGTAGCACACAGGACGAACTCGTATGCGGTTCAAAATCCAATTGGCATGTGCGGTCATAGCAGTCATTACGGGTGGGAGCCTGGATCATCGCCTCGTCTTCGCCCATGACCATGACATCGTGGAACGTGACGAGAACGCGCATGGCCGGGAAGATGGTCACGGACGAGCAGATGTTGCAGTCGAGATTGTCATCGGGGCGGAGGGGTATCAACTGCGGCGGGAGGGGCAGCCAGTCGGGCCAGATGTTTCCCTTATTGCTGGCCGTCCCACCATCTTCGCGATCCGAAATGAGGATAGCGTGGCGCATGACTTCATCTCGGCGCTCTTCACACGGATTGAAGTCCATTTCACGGGCCGGGCGACGGGCATCTTCCGAAAGGAGGCCGCTGGCTTTCGTTTGAAACCTGGGGACAGCCTGACCCTGCAGTTCATCCCTCCTTTCTCAGAGTTCCGATCCATGTACGATCTTATCTGGTGTAGTCACCATACCCAGCACAGTCCCCAAAGAAAAGAACTGCTCATTGTAGTGACGGAGGACAAGCAGCCTGGCTCGTAACTGAGGGGCGCTGGGCAAGGAGCATCGTTATGTACTTCACGCATCGGATGTCTTGTGCTCCACTCTCCTTCATGGCGGTCCTGCTCACCAGCCTGATAGGAAGTGTCGTGCATCCTGCAGAGCAGGTCGGGGTCCCACCGGAAATCGTGGCCGATTATATCCATGCGCTGGTTGAGGCGGACCGGATGTTATATACGACGCACGTGGTGGAGCGCATGCAGGAACTTGGAGTCACCGTGGCGTCGGAGCACTGGAAGGCACAGGGTGTGTTACCGCTCCCGGCTCAAATGCTCATGATGACGGGATGGGAAGTGGAGGGGCAGGGGACCGGGCTTCGCATTCGACTCACCAGTCTGTGGCCAATCAACAAAGAGAATGGACCGGCGGATGACTTTGAACGGGCAGGGTTAGAACAGGTGGGGAAGACTCCCAAAAAACCGTACACCGGTATCATCACCCAAGGAGACAAGCGTTTGTTTAAGGCTCTCTATCCTGATCGTGCCGTGAGCACAGCCTGTATTGATTGTCACAATGGTCATGAGTCCAGCCGGAAACGAAACTACAAGCTCAATGATGTGATGGGGGGGATTGTTGTGTCATTCCCGCTGCATTGAGCAAGGAAGATCCGTCGCTTCGCCCAGCTTGCTGATCTAGAAAGACCCCGGGCAATGCTTGTAGAGGACTAGCTACCAATGTGGTCTTGCCAGTTCCAGTCATTCTTAAGGAGGCAGGACTTATGACTGACCCATGCGAATCAATCCGCCCTCACTGTCAACTGTGTCACCAACTGATCCATGATGTGGCCTACCTCACATTCGGAGCGCGCACGCCAGCGACGCCCCTCCATCAAGAAGAACCCGCCATATGGGAACTCTTCATCACCTGGGTAGGATGCGGCGACTGCACGGAGTCGCTTCAAGAGTGTTGTCGCAATGAAGTCCTATTGCGTACGTACCATTTGAGAAAGCTTGAGGACCCTCTGGATATTCGGTCACTTAACTATTACCGCTATCAGTTTTCTCATTTTTCTGTCCCTGCGGGCAGTCGTGACGTGCGTCTTACTTGGGAAGAATGGATGAAGGGCAAAGGCGTTGCTGTCGGAAACTAATGTACAGACGGTCAGGGCCAAGCGATTAACGTTGTGTTTCACCCGATCAAGGTAGTGCGTCCGCCGCTGATTTGGAGTCCCGGAGAGGGCATCGAGCCTATTCTCCATAACCCTTTAATTGAAGTCAGCGGCGTGCGGAATTCATGAGCCACGGTCGACACGAAACAGGACTTCAGCTGGTTGAGTTTCTCGAGGTCCGTCATAAGGTCCAGGTTCTCGATTCGAAGATGCAAGGACCAAGCGATGGACTGATGCAGTCATAAGAGACCGACTTACGCCATGATGCCTCTTACGGATTTCTGTCAGAGGGCTTGGAAGAATCGGTAACCAGACGTCCGATTTTTCCTGCAAGGTCATGGGCGAGGTGCCGCTGCATGACGTTTCGAGTTTCCGGGTTGGCGCTGAGATACTTGTCGAGTGTCCCAATCTGCCAGCGCATTGCGCGCAGAGGTTCCACGGTCACCGCTTCCACGTTGGAGGGAATGCCGTTGAGGATGAGAGCGGATCCTACGATGTCACCAGGGATTAAATCGAACATACGCCCATCTTTCGTCAGCCGCACTTTGCCACGGACGATAAGCGAAACAGAGTCAGGAAGCTTACCCTGCTCGATGAGGCGCTCGCCAACTTCAGCCGTAACCCAAGATCCAATACTCAGAACCTGCAGGACTTTCCGAGGCGGTAAGCTCTGAAAGGCAAGCCGGCGAATTTCCTCCTCCTCGACCGTCAGTTTGACTGGACGGCGCTCGACAAAGAGGAGCCACGATTGAAATAGATTGATTCCCGCAAAGACCACGCTCCATGCAAGCGGCGCCCACAACATGGTGGGCTGGAGCACATAATAAGGGATGGCAATCAACGAAGCTGCCACCGCGAACAAGCGCAACCATAGAACATCGCGAACGCTGTAAGCGATCAACAGAAGGACGTTTGCGGAGTGAATGAAATAATCTGGAGTGAAGAAGCCCATGATTTTCGTCGGCCATCAGGTCGGGCGGCATCCGTCGCCACCTGGGTCGGAGTTCAATTCTGTTTATTGCACCACGATTTCCACGCGCCGATTTTTCTGACGACCTGTTGCAGTTTTGTTATCGGCCACAGGCTCAGTATCGGCATGTCCGATCGCGGTCATGTTAGCCTTCGGTACACCGCCATGCTCCAATGTGGTCATCACATACTCGGCACGAGCTTTGGAGAGCTCCATATTGCTCGGGAATGTTTTTAATAAGGCTCCACGAATCGGCACATTATCGGTATAACCATTGACATGCAGCTGCTTGTCGGGAAACTCCTTCAACACACCACCTACCCGCTTGATGACATCCACCCCAACCGGTTTCAATTCAGCCTTGCCGGAATCGAACAGGAGGCCTGAGTCAAGGTTGATCTTCAATTGATCACCGAATTGATACACACTCACATTGCCTTTTGAAATTTCAGGCTGCAGCAATTTGACGAGATCCTTTTCAGCTTTGGAAATCCTTTGCTGATCGAGAAGCCCCTTGAGTCTGACCATCTCCTGGTCGCCATTTCGGTCATCAGTTTTCGCCGGGGCGGATGCAACAATGCGTGGGACAGCCTTCATTTCGTTCAACAGGCCACTCATCGAGTCATTGCCGGTTCCTGTATCAAAGTGACTGCATCCAGTGACTCCTACGACTATCAGAGATACAACCCATGTCCGAAGGCTGTGCCGTCTCATAGAATCTTCCCTTTTTATTCCTATGGATCAGGTAACGTCAGGATGTTATAGATGTTATATAGGCGCTGCCTAGGCGGGAACTGTCAAAACTAACAGGTTGTACCAGTCACTTAGTATTTTGGAAACGAACGTGAGGCTGTTCATACACCGTCTGTTATGGGGTCAAGTCTTGAATCTTGTATCGCATCGGCAATCACTGGCGGTGGAGGCTCAGGGGGGGATTGTCCTAGTCTCGTCCCTTGCTCTCTGTTTTCTATGGCGACCAAAGCAGAGCATTCGCTGCTGAAGCCGATGGATCGATGTGATTGGCTAGTTGCCGCAAGCGCTATTTGCTACTGACTCTTCTCGCTGCGCTCGTCCGAAGAGTAATATTTTTTCCTTGATAGGAAGCATTCCACGAAGCTGTCCTGATGCCGACGCTTTGATCGAAGACCTTTATCCGCTTCGGGAGGGAGTCTCTGATTGTCGGGGATCCGGCGCGCCTTTTTTTCTGACGCCGCGCAACCGGTGAGGATAAGAAGCAAATAATCCGCTGGTCCTTCGCGAAGACATGGACCTAGATGAAGTACGCAAATACTAATCCCTGCATTACAAAAATACATGGATAAACGACTCTACTCAAAATGCTGGTGAGCCAACTCTAAAGTTGGCGGTCATAAGTTTCATGCTAAACTCTCCTAATCAGATTGGCTAACTGGATTTATATTAGAGTGATGTTTTAGGACGGTCTATTTATGCTCTTATCATTTAGGTTACCCCCGACATGGAAGACGATGATCGAGAAAAGCCAGAAGCTGTAAACGGCGAAGAGGCAATAAAAAGAAAATGTCCGCTCTGTGGCCTGCCTTTGCAGGCGGTACGCCACCATAGTAAGCGTCATTCGTCGCCAAAGAGTGCGACGAAGTGGCGGTGCGAGTGGTGTCGTATTCAATTTAGTTAGGCCGTTCTGCCAACCTGCCTGCCGAGTGCGTTCCAGTCTCTTTCAGATCGAGTGGGCAATGCCTCTCGACTAACCAGTGCCTGACACGCAACGGCGTGTCTCGCGTTCGCTTTGCCCTCCTGTCCGCGTTACGTAGACGAATGTAGTCGATAGTGGACTCACCCGTTGGACACGTCGATGTATTCTGATTATAGTTGCCTGAGATTCTAGGAGGGACTCTGTGGAGAGAGGGGGGGGAGAGTCGTCTATGGATGGGGGGAATCAGACGGAGGTTCTCCATAGTTTGCACGAGCGCATCAAAGAGCTGACGGCCTTACACAAGGCGGTGCGAGTGATGCAAGATCCTGCCAAGTCCTCTTCAGAAGTACTCCAAGAGATTGTGAATCTGCTCCCGCCGGCGTGGCAATATCCGGATATGACGGCGGCCCGCATTGTGTTTGACGACGAGGAGTTTATGACCCCGAACTTTAGGGCCACACCATGGGTGCAGTCCGCACCCCTGCAAATGACTGCGGGCCATAGGGGGATCATCGCAGTCACCTATCTCGAAGAGAAACCGCCTGAGACAGAGGGGCCGTTTCTCGCGGAAGAACGTGACCTCATCAATTCGCTTGCGGACAGTGTGTCATCCTATT